>Ga0255759_10002504_pt1 | contig 16367 bp, 11 predicted proteins | sample 101ome_20_FD_179959 | JGI IMG/M metagenome (GOLD analysis project Ga0255759, IMG submission 179959) | Coastal salt marsh microbial communities from the Groves Creek Marsh, Skidaway Island, Georgia - 101404AT metaG (version 2) | ecosystem: Environmental > Aquatic > Marine > Intertidal zone >...
GCAGGTCTGCGCCAGAATCAATGTCAAAACTGATCCCGGGCGTTTTCCGCTCAGTCGCGATCGTGAATAGTCAGACTCACTGCCCGGGCGATTTCGCGGGCCTTTCGCTTGATGGCTACCTCGTTGAGAGTGAGCACCTGGCGCTCTTCCATGATGACCTGCCCGTCAACGATCACCGTACGGACGTCCTGGCTGTCTGCAGCGTAAACAAGATGTGAAACGGCGTCATATCGGGGTGTCAGGTGCGCGGCGTCCAGCGACAGCTGGATCACGTCCGCACGCTTCCCGACTTCCAGTGAGCCGACCTGATCATCAAGCCCGATGGCTGCCGCCCCGGTGCGCGTCGCGATCTCGAGTGCGGAGATTGCGGGCATGACCTTTGGATCCAGCAAGCGGCCTTTATGGATCAATGCCGCCAGTTTGATTTCCTCCCACATATCGAGGTCATTGTTTGAGGCTGCCCCATCCGTGCCGAGTCCCACATTCACGCCGGCTGCCAGCATCTCGGGGACGGGTGAAATGCCCACGGCGATCTTGAGGTTAGACGTGGGATTGTGAATGGCGCCCACCTGCCTGCGCTGCAGGATCTGTACTTCGCTGGGCGTCGGTACCACGACGTGGGCGGCAATCGTCGGGCCACTCAGGAAACCGATCTGCTCCAGCAGGTTGATAGAAGTCTCACCGTAACGCTCGCTGACAATAGCGAGCTCCGCTGCCGACTCTGACAGGTGAATGGAAACCCCGACACCAAGTGCCGTGGCCCTCTCCCTGATGATCCGGAGATTCGGTGGCGAAATCGTGTACGGCGCGTGTGCGGCTATCGCCGGTGTGATACGAGGGTTTCTGCCCTTCCATTCGCTGATGAAACTCTCTGCTTTCTGCATGGCATCATCAAAGTTCTGCGCGTAGCCACTTTGCTGTTCGATGACGGCTGCAGCAATCACGGCGCGCATGCCGCAGGCCTCGACCACGCCAGCGATTTCTTTGGGATGAAAATACATGTCGACGAAGGTAGTGGTGCCGGTCTTGATCATCTCCAGGCAGGCCAGTTGCGTGCCCACCCTGACGAAGCTTTCGTTCACAAAGCGGATTTCGGCCGGAAAGATATAGTCGTTCAGCCATTCCATGAGATCCAGGTCGTCTGCAATACCTCGGAAAAGGACCATAGCAGAGTGGGTATGGCCGTTGATCAGACCCGGCATCAGCAGGCGATTTTCCCCTGCGATCGTTCTTCGTGCCGAGTAGCGCGCGCTGACAATGTCCTTATGATCAATGGCAACGATGACCCCATCATCGATCGCCAGTGCACCCTGGTCGAGCTGCCGATGCTGGCTGTCCATCGTGATGACATGGTCCGCGGAGACAATCAGGTCGATCTCAGACGCCTGGCTGGTGACGGCACCGATTGCTGAAGTGATGAGCAACAGCATGCCGGGAATGATCTGCATCATCGTTTTCTCTTCATTTCGGACCTTCCACGGGCGCTACTTTATCGGGAAATCCCGCCTCGCTCATGGTTTAGTTTACAGGGAAGGTCAAGGGTAAGCGCGAGCGTTATAAAACCTGAAGTATACTCGCCTCGCTGATAGACTCGCATATCTGAACGCCAGCCAAGGCTTTCAGTTGAAAATCATCAAATAATTTGTCAAAAAGGCAGGCGCTTAGTCAGAGTATCGCCCATGCAGGAACAGGAACAGGAACTGATCGAACGAATTGGTGAACTCGCACCGATGGTTGAGGCACACGCGGCCGAAGCCGAAAGCCAGCGCAGACCTGTCGATGCGGTGATGACAGCCATCGAAGAGACTCAGGCCTATCGCTGGTTTGTGCCGAAAAAATATAACGGTTTTGAGTTCAGTCTCGAGGGTTTCATGGAAGTGGGCATGACACTCGGCGCTGCAGACATCTCTACGGCCTGGGTCGTGACTTTTTGCATGGAACACAACTGGCTGGTCGGGCTCTTCAATGCCGAGGGCCAGGAGAGAATATTCGGCCAACACCCTTACATTATTGCGCCTGGTGCGCTGGCCCCCAAGGGTTTCGCAACACCGGTTGATGGCGGTTTCAGGCTCACAGGCCGCTGGGAATGGGGCACCGGCGTGATGCATTCAAACTATGTCATGGTTGGTGCTCTAACAGAGGGCGCAGACAGGCCGGAACTCTGCATGTATATTCTCCCCAGGGAAGATGCAGAAGTGATCGATACCTGGCAGATGTCCGGCATGGTGGCCACCGGCAGTAATGACATCGCCGTCGAAGACAAATTTGTGCCCGCCTGTCTGAGACAGCCCCTGGCTGACCTGCGCGCAGGGGACAGTCCCGGTGCAGCCGTTCACAAAACGCCGACTTACAAGATGCCCATGCTGCCGGTGCTGGGGCTGACTGCTGCCTGCCCGGCGGTTGGCTGCGCCCGGCGAACGCTTGAGCGTTTCAAGGAACGCATCCTGTCGCGAACCATTTACGGCACACAGGACAAACAATCAGAAAGAGCACTTGGGCAGTCTCGCCTCGCACACCTGACAGCACGTATGACCACTCTGGAAAACACCTTGTTGAAAGTGGCAAGCGACGTTTCTGCCTGGGGTGAATCCGGTGAGATCTGTCCTGACATTGAACGTGCCGCGCTTCGGGTCAGAATCGGGCATATTGTCCGGGAGGCCAGAGACATTGTTCGCACAGTTGTTGAAGCCAGCGGCGCGACAGCCCACAATCTTGGCAACCCGATGCAACGGGCAATGCGTGATCTTGAGACACTGTCAGGTCACACGGTATTTGACCTGGATGTTTCGACAGAGTCCTACGGCAGATTGCTGGTGGGCTTGCCGTCGAACACCCCGATTTAGCATGCGGTATCTCATTGCAGCGGTCCTGCTCGGCATCGTGCCATACCTGCTGTCGAATACGGCACTGGCACGTGATGCAGAACATTGCCCTGGGTTTGTCGATGGTCAAAAACAGGTTTACTGGGGGGATCTGCACGTCCACTCAGCTTATTCACTGGATGCATGGGGTTACGGCACTATCAAGAGCCCGACCGATGCCTACCGCTTTGCGCGTGGACAGGAAATTGATCTGACCGAGGAGCTGAGTGCGCAACTGGAGCGGCCGCTGGATTTCATGGCGGTGACGGAGCACGCGGAATGGTTCAATCTGATGTACCTCTGCACTGACCCTGAGAGGATCGACGACCCGTACTGCAAAGTGCTGGTCGAGAAAGCAGACCGGCTGACCGGCCGCGAAGTGTTTAATGAATATGTGCTGCCCACGATTACCAAAGCAGAACCCCAACCAACGCCTTTGTGCGAAGCAAACCCTGAACGCTGTCAGCAAGCCCATCTCTCTCAGTGGCGACGCATACAGCAGGAAACCAACGCAGCCAACGACCCTTGCCACTTCACGGCGCTGAATGCTTATGAGTGGTCTGCCACACCTGACTTTAGTCATAACCACCGCAATGTCATCTTTAGGGATGAGAACGTTTCTGCTGACGCGATAGATTACCTGCGCTACCCGACGCCACTTGCACTCTGGCAGGCCCTGGATGCACAGTGTAAAGCGGAAGATGGCTGCCAGGCCGTCGCCATTCCACACAACACGAACATGGGCGATGGCAAATCGTTTGATGTTGAAACCGAAGCAGCGGATGTTCTGGCGCTTCGTGCCAGATACGAGCGCCTGATCGAAGTTCACCAAGAGAAAGGCTCGAGCGAATGCCTCTATGCCTTTGGCCAGCCCGATGAAGATTGTAATTATGAGCTGTACCTGACGCATAACAGTCAGCCTAAGACTGAAGACGAATATAGGGCGGAAGACTGGGCGAAAATGCGCAGCAGCTACGCGCGGGCCTTGTTAACCCGCGGCCTCGGGGTTTACGCCAGCCAAGGGGTCAATCCCCTGCAACTTGGCATGATTGGCGCCAGTGACAATCACGCTGCAACCGGCGGCTTTGTCGAAGAAGATAAATGGCTGGGCTCGGTGTTTGGTATGGGTGATTTAGATCGCAACATGATCAGGGTGCATTGGAATCCTGGTGGGCTTGCGGCAGTTTGGGCTGAGGAAAATACAAGGCACGCCATCTTTGACGCTCTGGCCCGAAGGGAGGTCTACGCAACCAGTGGTCCAAGGATACAACTGAAGCTCGAAGCATCAGATAGACCTCTGAACTGTAAAGACCCAGACACAAAGGGTACGCCAATGGGCGGCGAGTTGAACGGTCTGCAGACAGCGCCCTTTTTCAAAATCCAGGCACGTTATGATAGAACACCCTTGCAGGCTATTGAGATTATCAAGGGTGAATACCGGGATGGCGAGCTCAAAGAGGTACGCATTCCAGTCTGGCGGCAGGACTCCGGAGGGTTGCATGTCTGCGAGACATGGCAGGATGACGACTTTGACAAGTCAGCGCCTGCATTCTGGTACGTCCGTGTGCTGGAAGCGCCGAGTCTTCGCTGGTCTGCACACCGATGTCGTGCCGCAGGTCGTTGCGCTGACTATCCCGGGGCCGAGGTTACGATGCAGGAGCGAGCCTGGAGCTCGCCGGTCTGGTACCTGCCCTGAGCGGGCTGTTTACGCCTCTTACTGCAGACAGACTCGAAAATTAACGGGTTAGTTTTGAGTTAAAATCCTCAAGCAATAACTTATAATTGAGCGGTGGGAAAGTTTTGAAGGCGGGGTTGCTGGTAGCACTGACGTTAGTTTGCAGTCCTACAAGAGATTTAAGACGGATTTAGGCTGGCGACAAACAACATGGACACCTCAGAACACCTCCACGAAGCTCGTGCCTGGCTGGCAAACTATTACATTAACTTTGTTGCGATTATTGGCCCGCCAATTGGGGCGCTAACGCTGTATCGGGTCCTCTTCACTGAGGACATCACAATATCACTGCTTCCATTGAGTCTCGTCTTAATTCTTTGGCCGATTACGGCATGGTTCAAGAATCAGATAGCCTTATCACACCGCATGATTCTCGTCGTTGGTGTATTCATGTTAGCTTCTGTACTAGTAACCGTTCACAGAGGGTTACACAGCCATATTATGCTGACTGGCCCAATAGCTGCATTTACCCTCACTCTGTTCTACGGCAAAAGAGGTTTCTGGATAGCCACGTGCCTGATGTTAGTGCTGATTACGTATGCAACGGTGACCGGCATGATATTCGGGCATGTTGATGCTGTCAGTCTGGAGAATCCTATTCTCATTTTGTACCGCGGCACAACGATGGGGCTGCTAGCAATTATTTCCGTTTACTCAATCTACGGTGTTACCTCTATTCTCACCAAACAGGCTAATGTTATTGCTGATCAGGAAGTAACCATCTTGCACACATCGAAAGAGGCGGAACGGGCGTCGACTAATCTGGCATTGCTCGAGGACACTGTCGATTGCATCATCCTGACGGTACAGGAGGATGGCCTCGTCAGTTATCAAAACGATTATGCGAGAGAACAATTGGGCTCAGTTCACAACGAGATGCGCCTCGAGCAAATCACAGCCACTAAAGAAGACGCCGAGAAATTTCTGCAAGTGCTAAGAAATAGCCGAGCTGATCAGGATTCGAAAAGATTCAGTTGTCAGTTGGTGTCTTCCGACCGAACGCCAATAACAGTTGAAGTGAATTGTAAAGCGCGCCGGCAGGGAACAGGCGATGTAGATCTGGTTTGCGTCGCCCAGGACGTAACCGAATTGCTTGATCAACGAGATAGGTTGAGGCAGGCGGAAAAATTCGAAGCTTTGGGCGAGGCCTGTGCGAGGATCTCGCACGATTACGCCAATCTCTTAACGATCATGTCGGGAAACCTGAGTTTCTTGCAAGAGAGTGAAGTCGGTAAGGAATATCGCGAAGCGCTTGCTGACATAAACAGCGCGGTTACTGACAGTAAGGCTTTGACACAACAGATTGGCCAGTACTCAGCCAGGCAGCGCATCGATTTAACACCTGTGGATTTAGACGACTTCATGTCTAAATTGTCGACCATGGGGCAATCACTCTGCCCGGAGGGAATCGTAGTCAGTCTCGAGACATCTTTTGCTGGCGATTCCGGCTGGCTCGATGAAACATTAGTTACCTCGATAGTTCTGAATATTGTTTCGAATGCGAGAGACGCTATCGACGGCGAAGGTGCTATCTCGATCAAAGGCGAGTACGTCAAAAAGCGTGACGATGCGACCGATGTGATGATGATCAGTATTGAAGACAACGGGTGCGGGATTGCTGCAGAGCATTTGAACAAGGTGACTGATCCATTTTTCAGCACCAAGAAATCGAGTGCGGGCCTGGGCCTTGGGCTGAGCACCGTAGCGCGACAAATCGAAGCTATGGGTGGGCACTTAAAAATAGCCAGTGAAGTCGGTGTAGGGACAACCATGGTCATCGAGTTACCTGTGGCGGCGACAGATACAGTGAAGCCCGTTTACCGGGCACGTGGTTTTTAGATCACGGAGCCAGATCAGCACCAAAGAAATGAAACGCTTTGGTCGTCATGCGGTCGCCGTTGGCTACATCAATGAGGTGTCTGGTGAGCTTTAGATATATGCGGCTACCCACGAGACTTCAGCGATTGTATGTTTCGAGCTTGTTGAAGCTGATCATCGAGCGGATCTCTTCAACGTAGGCCTCCCTGCGCTCTGAATAGTTGATCAGACCGGCCGCAAGGGCGCTACCGCTGGGTGGTTTGCCGTTGGCGCGGCGCCGGTCGCGAATGTCCCGCAGTAGCTGATAAGCCGGATGGGAATTCAGTGTCAGCAGGTAGTACTCAACGCCAGCCCTGACTGAACTGAAGGCGGCTACCTCATGCTGTGCCCCCTCATTGCGCTGCTCAGGCACAAGGCCGCAATCGCGAGCCCAGCACCAGATGCCAAAGAAGTTATTGCCCTTGCGGGCGAAACGGGCGGTGCCCCAGCCTGACTCGTTCGCGGCCTGTGCCAATACCAGCGAAGCTGGAATAGGGCGGACGCGTTTGTTTAACTGTCGGAGTTGTGCAGGGTCTGTGACCGGGTCGCCCTCGACGCGGTAACGCAGGGCGAGAGCGCTGAGCCAGGTTGCATCGGCTCTGGATAGTTCCTGGCCGGCGTCGATCCGCGCCGTTATGGCGACAAGCCTGCGCTGCTCCTCGCGTATGCCGTCGTTAGCCGACCTGATCAGTGGCTGCATAAAGTCAAAAAACGCCTGCTTTTTTTTCTTCACGTCTGCCATAGCGGCAAAGTCAGGCAGAGGCGGCTCAACGGGTTCAGGCGAAGGACCCGGCTCTTTGCTGAAAACGAATAAGAGTCCGCTTCCCACCAGCAACATGGCAACAGGAATCAGTATGAGTTCGGACAATGAGTACTTCATATTCGCAGTTCGCTGGATCGATGGTGGTCTTTTTTGAGCAGTTTGGTATGTCCATTTTCGTTTGCAGAAACGGCCATTGTCGACTAAATTGGCGCAACTTTGGCGAAATCCCGAGCGAGTGATTCTCGTAGAATCCGTATCAACATGAATAGAATTCACCCTGTCAGCGTATTTCTGATCACGCTCCTCCTGGTTCAGGCGGGCAGTGTGTCGGGTTTATGTTGCCTGGAGATGCAGGGTTCTCCACATCACGCGGAAGGCTCTCAACATCACGCTGAAGGCTCTCCACATCACGCTGAAGGCTCTCCACATCACGCTGAAGGCTCTCCACATCACACCTCTGAGCACCATATGGCGGGGCATCATGCAGGGCATGACAGGCCGGCAACGGTCACCCAATCCGACGACAATTCGGGTTGCGAAAGCCTCACCTGCAGTCTGCAGGGGTGCAGCAGCAGCGCGCCAGCACTGGCGCCCCTGATTCTGGCGACCGACAGGGTCAACGACAGCACGACAGCGGTCACTGCCCGATTCGATCTATATCAGACAGGCGTCGATTCTCTTTACCGCCCACCAAAATCCTAACGCTCCCACAGGATAGTTGCGCCCGTTGATTGGGCCACTCTCTGGTGCATACGAAGGTATGCGCCGGTCTCAACTCATGAGCTATGGATTTTGTCATCATGAAATCGCTGTTTTTATTTGCTGCGCTGCTATGTTCAAGCAGCATCGTGCTGTCTGCCGAACAGCTCTCGCTGGAAGCTGCTGTGCAGCGCGCCCTCAACAATGATGTCTGGCTGCAGGGCAGTGAACTGCGTCAGGCTGCCCTCGGTGCCCGAAGTATCGCCGCTGGCGAATTGCCCGATCCCGTCGTTAATCTTGGGTTGCGCAATCTGCCCATGGACTCCTTCTCATTGTCCCGGGAACCCATGACACAGGTATCGCTGGGTATTACCCAGCACTTCCCCAGGGGCGAAACCCGAAGATTGCGGCAGGAACGCTTGATGCAACTGAGCCAGGCCGAACCTCATCTGCGCGCTGACCGCTCGCGGAAGGTTGCGCTGCAGGTGACAGAAATCTGGTTGCAGGCTTACCTCGCAGAGAAAACCGCACGACTGATCGAGGCCGACCGGGGGCTGTTTGAGCACCTGGTCGACGTGGCTGAGTCCTCTTATTCGACTACGGTTGGCAAAACCCGGCAGCAGGATCTGATCCGAGCGCAACTCGAGTTGACCCGGCTGGACGAGAAACTCATCAGCCTCAGGGAACGCTTCGATGCGCATCGGGCACGACTATCCCAGTGGGTTGGATTTGTCGAACAGTCAGCCGTTATGACGCTGATGCCCATCCTGGACATTGATCAACTGCCTGATGTGGCGTCGACGTCGGTCCGGCGGGTCTTAGAGAGCGGTGACAGCGGATCCATCATTGACTCGCAACTGTTGCAGCACCCGCAGGTAGTTGCCATCGATCAAAAGGTTGCGGCTGCGGCAACGGATGTTGATCTGGCACAGCAGGGATATAAACCTCAGTGGGGTTTGTCGACCGCTTATGCTTATCGCAGCGATGAGCGGGTTGATCGTGATGATTTCCTTTCTGTGGGTTTCAGTTTTGATCTGCCGATATTCACCGGCAGGCGTCAGGACCAGCAAGTGGCTGCAGCGACCCGGGAACTTGAATCCATGCGGCTCGAACGAGTCCTGGTGCTGCGTGCCTTGCGTGCGGACTTTGCAGCTGTTCTGGCAGAACATCAGCGCCTGCAGGAGCGCCTTGAACTCTATAGCAGCCGCCTGTTGCGAGAGATGGATGAGCAGGCTGAAGCGTCACTCCAGGCCTATACCAATGACGATGGGGACTTTGCCGAAGCGGTGCGGGCACGCATCGCTGATCTCAATGCACGAATCGATGTGTTCAGCATCGAAGTGTCTCTATTGAGCCTGCAGGCCAGGGCCAACTATCTGCTCGCAGGTGAACGGCCCGCAACCGAAACACTGGGAGCAAGCAACCATGAATAAACAACTGTTAACGGGACTCATTGTCGGCATTGTGGTCGGTGTGCTCGCGGTGATGGGCCTGACCGGACTTATCGGCAGCGGTGATGAAAGTGACGTGTCAGGTAGCCAAAAGCAGCCACTCTACTGGGTCGCGCCAATGGACCCGAGTTACCGGCGCGATGGGCCGGGTAAATCCCCGATGGGAATGGACCTGGTGCCGGTATACGACGAAAACGGCTCTGCTGCAGATGATTCGGCGATTCGAATCTCGCCTGTCGTGGTTAACAACCTGGGTGTGCGTACCGCGGAGGTCAGGCGCGGCCAGATGGATACAGAGATACGAACGGTGGGTTATGTGAAATATGACGAGGACCGCCTGTTGCATGTCCACCCTCGGGTGTCGGGCTGGATTGAAAAGCTGCACGTGAAGACCTCGGGTGACCCGGTCGTCGCAGGTGAGCCGCTTTATGAGCTCTACTCACCGGCACTGGTTAATGCCCAGGAAGAACTTCTGCTGGCGTTATCGCGCAGCAACGCGCGACTGCTCGCCGCAGCGGAAGAGCGCCTGCTTGCGCTGCAGTTCTCAGCAGCACAGATCGAGACGCTGAAACAACGTCGCAGGGTCAGCCAGGTTGTGACCTTCTCCGCACCGCAATCCGGTGTGGTTGATCATCTGCAGATTCGGGAGGGATTTTACGTTCAACCCGGTAATACCCTGATGTCGATTGCAAAGCTTGAAGAAGTCTGGGTCGAAGCTGAAGTCTTCGAGCGCCAGGCGGCACTAGTGAGTCCGGATGCGGCTGTCATCATGTCTCTTGATTATTTCCCCGGCAGGCAGTGGCAGGGCAACGTCGACTACATATACCCGACGCTTGACCCGGAGACGCGGACAGTGCGAGTCCGTCTGCGCTTTTCTAACGTCGACGCTGCGCTTAAACCCAACATGTTTGCAGGGATTACGATCACTTCGACGACGACGGCAGATGCCCTCCTCATTCCTGCTGAAGCACTGATCAGGACAGGTCGGCAGGATCGAGTCGTGCTGGCGTTGGGAGAGGGTCGATTCAAATCTGTTGAAGTAAAGACGGGTCGCAGTACCGCAGAAAGTGTGGAGGTCATAGAAGGGCTGCAGGCCGGGGATGAAGTCGTGACCTCTGCCCAGTTTCTGCTGGACTCGGAATCCAGCAAGACGTCAGACTTCAGGCGCTTCTCTGATTCTGCGGAACACGCCCATCATCACATGCATGAACCGGAAGTGCCTGCGGAGGAGATGACTGAGCCTCACCACATGCATGAACCGGAAGTGCCTGCCGAGGAGATGACAGACCCTCATCACATGCATCACCACCACGAGGAGCATGGCTCATGATCGGCGCGGTGATTCGCTGGTCCGTCCAGAACCGTTTCCTGGTGTTGCTCGCAACAGTGCTGTTGATCCTCTCGGGTGCCTATGCATTGCGCAATACGCCGGTTGATGCCATCCCGGACCTCTCTGATGTCCAGGTCATCATCAAGACGAGCTACCCGGGCCAGGCACCCCAGGTCGTTGAAGATCAGGTGACTTACCCTTTGACGACAGCCATGCTGTCGGTGCCGGGGGCTGAGGTAGTCCGTGGCTTCTCGTTTTTTGGCGACTCCTATGTCTATGTCATCTTCGGTGACGATACGGATCTCTACTGGGCGCGCAGCCGGGTGCTCGAGTACCTGAGCCAGGTGGCGCCGACACTGCCGGCAATGGCCAGGCCGCAATTGGGTCCGGATGCGACGGGTGTCGGCTGGATTTACATCTATGCGTTGGTCGACAGAACGGGCCAGCACGATATCAGTGAATTGCGCAGCCTGCAGGACTGGTTCCTGAGTTACGAACTGAAATCTCTTCCTGGGGTTTCGGAAGTTGCGGCCGTTGGCGGCATGGTGAAGCAATACCAGGTCACGGTCGACCCCGCCCGGTTGCGAGCTTATGGCATACCCCTTGCTCACATCCGTCTAGCCATCCAGCGCGCGAACCAGGAAATTGGCGCCAGCGTGGTTGAGCTTGCGGAAGCAGAGTACATGGTGCGGGCAACCGGCTACATCCAGAGTGTCCAGGACCTGCAGGCTGTGCCGCTCGGTGTGAACGAGACGGGGACGCCGCTGCTATTGCGGGATGTCGCTGAAGTCAGTGTCGGCCCCCAGATGCGTCGTGGCGTCTCGGACCTGGATGGGCAGGGAGAAGCAGCTGGCGGTATCGTGCTGATGCGCTACGGGGAAAATGCGCAGAAGACAATTGCCGGGGTGAAGGCGAAACTTAAGGAACTCAAGAAAGGTCTGCCGCCTGGTGTGGAAATTGTACCGGTTTATGATCGATCGGCGCTGATCGAGCGTGCCGTCGACAACCTCTTATCGAAGCTGCTGCAGGAGTTCCTGGTGGTAGCACTGGTCTGCCTGGTGTTTCTTTATCATCTTCGCTCATCACTGGTAGCGATGCTGAGCTTGCCGGTCGGCATCCTGTGCGCATACGCCGTTATGCACTTGCAGGGCATCAACGCCAACATCATGTCCCTCGGTGGTATTGCGATCGCGATTGGGACCATGGTCGATGGAGCCATCGTGATGATCGAGAACCTGCACAAACACATGGAGCGTGCCGAGGTAACAGATGACAATCGCTGGCAGGTGGTTACCGAGGCTGCAACCGAGGTCGGGCCGGCATTATTCTTCAGTCTGCTGATTATCACGTTCAGCTTTCTGCCGGTATTCACGTTGGAAGCCCAGGAAGGCCGAATGTTCTCACCCCTGGCGTATACCAAGACTTATGCTATGGCTGCTGCAGCAGGGCTATCGATCACACTGATCCCGGTACTCATGGGCTATCTCATTCGCGGCCGGGTCCGCAGGGAACAGGAGAATCCGCTGAATCGCTGGTTGATCGGGCTGTACTCGCCAGTGCTGGCCTGGGTGCTGCGCCATCCCTGGCCGGTCTTCGCTCTGGTTGCGCTGGTATTGCTGAGCACACTTTGGCCCCTCAATAAAATTGGCAGCGAATTTATGCCGCCACTGGATGAGGGCGATCTGATGTACATGCCGACAACCTTTTCGGGGATCTCAATCGGCAAAGCCAGGGAACTGTTGCAGCAGACCGACAAACTCATCGCCACGGTGCCCGAAGTCGAGCGGGTTTTTGGCAAGGTGGGGCGTGCAGAGACGGCCACGGATCCTGCGCCACTGACGATGATCGAAACTTTCATCCAGCTCAAGCCTCGCAGTGAGTGGCGCGAAGGCATGACCACGGAGGGGCTCAAGCAGGAACTGGACTCGCTGGTGAGGTTTCCTGGGCTGACCAATGCCTGGGTCATGCCGATAAAAACCCGTATCGATATGCTGGCAACCGGCATCAAGACGCCGGTGGGGATCAAGGTTGCCGGACCGGACCTGGCGGTTATCGAGGAGATCGGGATACAGCTGGAGTCGATCCTGGGAGATGTTGAAGGCACCGCCTCCGTCTATTCTGAACGGGTGGCAGGTGGGCGCTATATCAAGGTGGATATTGATCGTGAGCGAGCGGCCCGACATGGCCTGAACATTGCTGATGTGCAGGAAGTCGTCGCCTCTGCGATCGGCGGAATGAACGTCACTCATACCGTTGAGGGGCTTGAGCGTTACCCTGTTAACGTCCGGTATCCTCAGGATTACCGTAATTCACCGGAGCAGCTGGGATTGCTGCCGATTGTGACCGAGATGGGTCACACAATTGCCCTGGCGGATGTGTCAACTATCGCGGTGGAAGATGGCCCGCCCGGCATCAAAAGTGAGAACGCCAGATTGAACGGCTGGACCTATATCGATATCGAGGGCGTTGATGTCGGTACCTATGTTGAGGCTGCGCAAGCCGTTGTCGCAGAGCGATTAACTTTGCCGGCCGGCTACTCTGTAACCTGGTCCGGTCAGTATGAGTATATGGAGCGGGCGAAAGCGAGGCTCTACTACATCGTGCCGCTAACGCTGCTGATCATCGCGACACTGCTTTACCTGAGCTTCCGTAATGTCACTGAGGTCGTGATCCTGATGGGCACGCTGCCTTTTGCACTGGTGGGCAGCATCTGGCTCATGTACTTCATGGACTTTAACTTCTCCATTGCCGTTGGTGCGGGGTTCATCGCGCTCGCCGGTGTGGCGGTCGAGATTGGCGTCATCATGCTGGTCTATCTGAACCAGGCGATGGCAGCACAGAGTCCCGGAGGTGATAATCTTCGGGAGATCGTTCTGGCTGGTGCGTGCCGGCGGGTCAGGCCGGTGATGATGACTACCGCGACGATTGTTCTCGGCCTGCTGCCCGTACTGCTGGGTGGAGGCACCGGCGCAGAGGTCATGAGCCGCATCGCCGCACCCATGGTAGGGGGTATGATCAGTGCGCTCGTTCTTTCATTGCTGGTATTGCCGGCGGTGTTTTATGTCTGGCGGCGCTAGGTGCTGCCAGACACGGCTTTGGTCTCAGGCCGTGAGCCGGGTTTCTTCATCCTATTGAGATTTGAGGGAAATTCGGTGCGTCGAGAAAGGCAATGCTGGGAAGATGCTTGGCAGTCGACAGAAAAACGTGGTTAATTCTTCCTATCCCCAGTCGCAAATTACAAATTTATCGCAATATGCGACGCTTTTCGCATGATGAAAGCCCCTGTCTGCCGAACGGCCCCATCTACACACTTCCAGATCAAGGCCAACGGGTCACTGCTCCACCTCCCCGTATAAATTACCTGAACGTCCCTAGCCCTTTAGAGACAGGGCCTCTAGAGGGCGGGCCCGTAGCCAGCCACGTGAAACTCTCGCAATGTGCAAGGCGCACCATAGATCAGGAACCAGCTACCGTCTGGGTCGATTAAGCTTGGCGTGATATTTGCTCATTTACTATTAAATAACCAGACAGGCCTCAAGGCAGCCACAAAACGAGTCGCGAGATGAGTGAACAAGCGTTAACACAACCAAATCAACTGGATAACCTCGTCCAGATACGCAGGTCTTCCGGCGAAAAACAGTGGGTCACCCGAGAGGAACTGACTCGATTAAATCAGCAGAAAGCAGAGCGGGCCGCTATCGCCCGCGCCAAGAAGAAGACCAATTTTTCCTGGGAACCAAAACAATGGTTAATTGCCTCTTTGGCCCTTAACGGGATTTTACTGGTCGCCCTGATCGCGCAACAACTCAGCTGATTCGCTGCCACCGGTCCCTCACCTTCTTGACCTTTGCTCGAGAGCCACGGCGACTTGCCTGAATCCAATACCGATTGACTGAATAAGTCAGCAGACCCACCCGACTACTCATATTTGCAACCAGCGCGCGACAGTTCGCAAAAGCCTAAACCAGCACAGTCACAGGGTAGCGCTACAACATTGACGGGTTATCCGGTTTACCCTGCCACGGGCGATAAGCAATCGTAGTGAACGTCACGAGAAATCGAAGATGTGCAGACGGGATACATGCCGAGAGAATGGATGCTCTTTTTATGAGGCTGAGACAAACGAATCAGGTCTGATTCAGGATTAATCTTCGGCCTGGGCTCGTGCTTCTTTTGACAATGCCTTGTAAAGACTGACGCACATCAACAGCAAAACTTACGTTGAGGCTGCGCAGGCCGTTGTCGCAGAGCGGTTAACCTTGCCGGCCGGTTACTCTCTTACCTGGTCCGGTCAGTACGAGTATATGGAGCGGGCCCCGGCAAGGCTCTACACCATTGTACCGCTGACGCTGCTGATCATTTCGACACTGCTCTACCCGAGCTTTCTAAATGTCATAAAGGTTGTGATCCTGATGGGGGGTCGGAGTCAGGCGTCTAAGCTCTCTAGAGCCACACTTCCAGATTGTTTTGACGACCGATTCGCCGGTCGAGTTTCGTCGTCAGCATCTGCTGCATACCGGCATCGGTAAGCATTGACGTAACATCCGTCTGTTCGTCACTGTTCAATGCTTCAAACTCGTCCTGCACGCGTTGCAGGAGATAAAACCTGTAGGGTTGTGCCAGTGCATTGATGGTGCTTCCGCGAAGCTCAAAAGAGCCGAACCCGACGCCCCGTTCAGCGGTGCTTCCCGGCGCCAGATCTTCCTGTTGTGAAAGCCACTCGTTGATACATTTCGCTGCGGCTATGGTCTCGGGGACAAAGTCCACCGCGATCTGCCTCATCACGGCAGTGAGTGAGGCTGGTATTTCATCACCTGGCAGGTAGCTTTCCTGATGGTTTCCGAACTCACCAATGTCTGGCTCGGGGCGGTTCATACGCTCAACCCATCTAAAGAGCCGAATTGCATGAGCTTGCATCAGGGACAATGGTTTGGGGTCGCGACCCAGGTGAGCGTAGAGGGGGGCGATCATGCCAAAGTCACCAATACAGGGTCGGTTGCCGAGCAGGTAAGGATAATTTGAAAAATGCTCGTTAAGGCTCGCCAGTAATTCCATATAGAGGGATTCGACCAGTTCGAATGTGTCGGGAACGGCGCCAAATGCCATCGCGGCATTGCGCATGTTGTTCATTAACCTCTCTGCTTTTTCTGCAGCATCCTCAGTCCGGGGCGCCATGGTATTGAAATGATAAGTTAAGAAGTCAAGATTCTCGGCGTCAAAGTTCCAACGATAATGCATGGCGGGACGCAGCAATCCTTCACATCCAATAACGTCGAACAGTCTGGTGACAATACGCTGCTTAGGTGTAACCGGAGAAAACGTGTGGCCTCCGATCGCCTCGTAGTGGTCGATGATGGCTGCCCCGTCCCTTATAACTTCACCTTCTTCAGTTTCGAGGGTGGGTATTCCCTGACGGTTCCCCGCTTTTGGCAGGACGTTTCTTAAATAGTGTTCTGAATTTTGAATCTGCTCGTGGTAGTCAATGCCCGCCTTGATCAGGTAGCTGCGAGCTCGTCCTGTATAGAGCGACAAGGGTGATCCATAGAGAATTGTCCGAGTCATAACTTAATCACATTAAAAGAAATGGGGTCAGAGTCAGGTGCCGTAGCCGTGGCTATCCAGACAGTGAACTGATGTATTGGAAGAAGCTCTCTTTGTTGGCTTCAGTATC
>Ga0255759_10002509_pt1 | contig 16361 bp, 16 predicted proteins | sample 101ome_20_FD_179959 | JGI IMG/M metagenome (GOLD analysis project Ga0255759, IMG submission 179959) | Coastal salt marsh microbial communities from the Groves Creek Marsh, Skidaway Island, Georgia - 101404AT metaG (version 2) | ecosystem: Environmental > Aquatic > Marine > Intertidal zone >...
TCCAAGTAGAAAATTAAATGAAGAAGAAAATTTTCTAAGAATTGCGGCTAAAAAAGTAGAAAGAAGAAATAAAACTTGGGAAAAAATGGAATTTGGAAAATTTACAGCATGTAAATTATGTTACAACGAAAAAGAAAAAAAATATGACCCTCCGCTTATTCAATTAAAAGCAAAAAAAATAATTCATGATAAAGAAAATTTAGATGTAAAATATTATGATGCTTTTTTTGATTTTAAAGGTACGAGTATTTTTTATCTTCCTTACTTTTCTCACCCTTCCCCACTAGTTAAAAGAAAATCTGGTTTTTTAGCACCTAACTTTTTCAATACTCATTTTTTTGGTTTTGGAACAGATGTTCCGTATTATTACCCAATAAATGATTACCATGATGTAACAGTAACACCAAAATTTTCTCAAAAAAAAAACCCTGCTTTACTTGTTGAACACAGGAAAAATTTTTTTAATGGAGAAATAAAAAATGAATTTAGTGGCACTATTGAAAATCAAAAAGTTAATGAACTAAAAGAAAATAAAAAAAGAGGTCATATCAAGTCAATTGGTTCATTTAACCTATCATCAAACTCTTATTTGGATTATAAAATTCATAGGGCAACTGATAGAAATTATCTCAATACTTATAAATATAAATATGAAGATACGTTAGAATCTAATATAAAAGTTGAAAGCATAAGATCTAATAATTTTTACAGTTTTCAATCCTATTTATTTCAAGATTTAAGGAATATATTTGATAGGAGTGAAACTCCTAAGATTTTACCAAGAGTTTTAGTAGAATTAAATTCAGATAACGAAACCAATAGTCTAAATTATAATACCAATATTGAATTTTCAAATATTATTAGAACAAACGGAAATGAAACAAAAAAATTATTCTTTCAGCAAAAGTTAGAATTTTCTAAGTATTTTAATGATGGAACTTTTGTAAAACCTGGTGTCTATCTAAACGGTGGTCTGTATAATATTGAAAAATTTCAAAACCCTAAAAACAATAAATTTGAGTTTAACAAATTTAGATCAAACTTTTTTCCGCAATTTTCTCTTGAATTAAGTAAGCCATACTACAAGAAAGATAAAAATTTTATTTCTATTATTACTCCAAAAATTTTAGCAGTTAAATCAAACAAAAATGGTTTCTTCAGGGAAATTCCAGATGAGAGTAATGTAAATAACTTTGATTTTGATTATGTTGATTTGTTTAATGTTAACCGTTTGTCTGGAAATGACAGATTTGATGCATCTTCAAGAATTGATTATGGGTTATCTTTTTTAAAAAAAAAAACATATAAAGATAATCAGATAACATTGATTGAGGTTGGTCAGAGTTATCAACTTGAAAAAAATAAATATATGGAAAATAATTCTGGTATTAATGATAAATTTTCAGATATTGTTATAAATTTCAAGCTAAACCCTCATGAGAATATTAAAATAAATTCATATTTAAAAATTGACAAAAACGATTCTACAATTAAAACCGCTTACTCAGATTTTTTAATCCAACAAAAAAATGCATTATTATCAATTAGTAATATTAAATCAGCACCTGTTGTTAACATAAATGGAGAAAACGAGATAGAGGGTAAAAATCAATTCTCATTAAGATACAACCAACAAATAACAGACTATTGGAACTTTACTAGCTTCACAACATTTGATAAAAAAAGTAAAATTAAAATGCATAATTACGGAGCTAAATTAAAATATGAAGATGAATGTTTTGGATTATCTTTCTTATGGACAAGGCAATTTACTCACAATCCAGAGGACCCAACCTCAAATAATTTTGTCTTTTTATTTAGTATAAAGGAAGTAATGGAAAGTGATATATAGAATAATCATTAAATTTTTTAATTTCATTCTTCCTGGTATAATTTTTATTCATTTTTTTTTTTTCAATAATGAATTGAAATCTCTTGATAAATTTGAAGGCTTAATTGTTAAAGTTAATTCCAGTATCCTTACAACTTATGATCTCTCACAGAGAATCAAACTTGCACTTAAGGCTTTGGAGCTTGAAGATAATATTTCTAATAGAGATAATGTTCGCGAAAGAGTACTTGAACTACTAATAATAGAAAAAATCAAGAAATCTCAAGCTATCAAGGAGAATATTGAACATACGGAAGATGAATTAATTGAATTTGCTGCAATGCTCTATAACTTCCCGAAAAACCAATTTGATGATTTCAAATTATTTATTACTAAAGAGAATGGTATAGATATAGACGTTCTTATGGAACAGTTATCAGCTGAGTTAATGTGGAAAAAATTATTACAAAAAAAGTTTTCTTCAAAAATTGTTATTAGCGCACAAGAAATAGATAAAATTCTTGCAGATGAAAAGAAGAAATTGGGTAAATACGAATATGACTTGACTGAGGTGTTTTTTGAAAATAAAAAAAACCAAGATTGGGAAGACTCCAAAAAAGAATTAAAGAATTTTTTGTCTCTGCTAAATCAAGGAATTTCATTTAATAATCTTGCCCAAAAATATGGATATAGTGGTGAAGAAGATAAAAAATCTTCACCTGACTGGATCATTGAAGATAATCTTAATAAAGAAGTTAAAAATATAATTACTAAATTGGAAGTTGGAGACATATCAAAAGAAATTAAAGTTGATGGTGGATATAAAATTTTCAAGTTAAATAAAAAAAGACTATTCGGTTATCAAATGATGAAATATTCATTTATAAAAATTTCATCACCAAAAATTGAAGATTTAGATTTTTCAAAATTTTCATCAATAAGTTGTGCTGAAAAAGATTTTTTAATTAATGATAATATCTCAGCAATAAAACTTAAAGATATTGTTGCCAGTGAAATGATTAATGTTTATCTGGAGAGGCTTGAAAAACTTGAAATTGGTAAATTCTCTAACGTAATTGATCATGACAATGAATTTAGTGTTCTTAAATTATGTGATAAAAAAAATGAAGTTACTGAGAAACAAAAAAGGAACAAAATTCAGAGTCAACTTTATGCGAAGAAATATAATCAATTAGCTAGTACTTTTATTTCAAATCTTAGAAAAAATGCAAACATAAAATATTTTAACAAATAAAACTAATGAAGATCAAACCAATAGTTGTTTCAATGGGTGAACCATCAGGAATATCATCAGAAATTATTTTAAAATCCTGGAAATATAGGAAGAAATATAAATTACATCCTTTTTTCATTGTAGACAATAATCAAAAAATTAATAATATAATCAATCATTTAAATTTGAATATTGAAACTAAGATAATAAAAGATCCGAATGAAACGATAGAATATTTTCAAAACAAACTTCCAATTTTTAATATTGGAGAAAAAATAGAATTTGAACTTGGAAAACCAAATAAAAATAACTCTAAGATAATTCTTCAATCCATTAAAAAATCCTTTGATTTTGTTTCTAGTAAAAAGGCAAAAGGTTTATTAACACTCCCAGTTTGTAAAAAAACATTAAGAAGCTCAGGATTTAAATTCAATGGACAAACTGAGTTTATTGGCGATCTATCCAAAAAAAAATTTGGAAATGGTAACCAAGAAATAATGATTTTATCTACCACCAAACCTGTAGATAATGGAAAAAATTTAATAATTGGTTTAGTTACAACTCACATACCACTTAAAGAAGTTTTTAAATATTTAACAAAAAAAAAGATAGAAGATAAACTTTCAATTTTTAACAATTCTCTAAAAAAAGTTTGGAAGATTAAAAAACCAAGAATTGGTATAACTGGTCTTAACCCCCATTCTGGAGAAGATGGATTAATAGGTATTGAGGAAAAAAAAATAATTGAACCTATAATTAAAAAATTTAAAAATAAAGGTGTTTATATATATGGCCCTTTAAGCAGCGACTCATGCTTTTTTAAAAGTATAAGGGAAAAGTATGACGGAATATTATGTCTATATCATGATCAAGGACTTTCACCAGTGAAAACGCTTGATTTTTTTAACTCAATTAATGTTACTGCCGGATTACCAATATTAAGAGTTTCGCCGGATCATGGACCAGCATTTGATATAGCAAAAAAAAACTCAGCAAAAATAAATAGTGTTATATCTTCAATAAGATTTTTAGAAAAACACTGTTGATGTCGGCATTCTTTCACAAAAAATCACTTGGTCAACATTTTCTCCAAAATAAAGAATTACTTGAAAAAATAAGTAAAATAAAAGAGTTGGAAAATGAATATGTTGTTGAAATTGGTCCAGGAAGCGGTTTTTTGACAGAATTTCTTTTAAAGGAAAAACCTAAAGTTTTGACAGCAATTGAAAAAGATTTAAGTTTAAAACCAATTTTAAATAAAATTAAAACAAGAAATCCAAAAAATTTTAATCTTATTTTTAATGATGCCCTGACTATTAATTTATCAAATTTAACGAAAAAAAAAATAATTTTAGTTGGGAACCTTCCTTATAATATTGCAACTACATTAATTATAAATTGGATAAAGAATTATAAAATTTTCAAATCTTTAGTAGTAATGGTTCAAAAAGAAGTTGCTCAAAGATTGTATGCAAAAGTTGGTACAAAATTTTACAGTAGAACATCTGTTCTAATTCAAGCAAATGCAAGTGTGGAGGAAAAATTTGAAGTTAAGGCAGAAAATTTTTTTCCAAGGCCAAAAGTAAACTCTTCTGTAATTGAGATAATACCATCTAAAAAAAAAGAGTTTAATTATGAAAGTCTCGATAAAATTTTAAAGATTTCTTTTCTTCATAGAAGAAAAATACTTAAAAACAACTTGAAAAATTTAAGTATTGAAGTGCAAAAAAAAATTAATGAAAGTGGAATAAACTTATCTTCAAGACCTCAAAATTTAAAACCTGATGAATATATAAAATTAAGTAAAATATTATTTTGTTAATTTGTCGATGAAGTCAAAAATAAATTTTTGCCTTATTCTTTTCTTTCTTTCAGCAAATAAAATAGTTTTTACCTCAGCGGCACTCTTTGAAATATCATGGTTTATTATTATGTAATCATATTCAATCCAATGACTAATCTCAGATTTTGCTTTACTCATTCTTTTTTTAACGATTTCATTACTGTCTTCATTTCTTTTTTTTAATCTTTCTAATAAAATCTTATTGCTTGGTGGTAGGACAAATATTGAGACAACATCATTTTTTGAATAATCTACTAACTTTTGGGCACCTTGCCAGTCAATATCAAATAAAATATCTTTTCCTTTTCTTATATTGTTTTCAATAAAATTTTTTGGAGTACCGTAAAAATGATCAAAGACGAGGGCACTCTCAACAAAAAAATTTTTTTCTTGAAGCTCATCAAATTTTTTTTTTTTTACAAAAAAGTAATCTTTACCATCTTTTTCACTCTTTCTTTTAGGGCGCGTAGTATAAGAAATTGACATAACTAAATTTTTTTCTGTTTCTAAAATTTTTTTACAAATTGATGTTTTTCCTGCTCCTGATGGCGAGGACAAAACTAACATTAACCCCTTTCTTTGATTACTTTGCATTTTTAATTGACTTTATTCTTTCTAAATGTTGTTTGTAACTTGTTGAAAAATAGTGTTGACCATTTTTATTTTTCGAAACAAAATATAGGAAATTACTATTATATGGTCTTGACACAGCAATTAATGACTCCTTTCCAGGATAGCAAATAGTTGATGGAGGCAATCCTTTATTTACATAAGTGTTATATTCAGAAGAAAATTTTAAGTCTTTTCTTAAAAGTTTTCTACCAAGTTTTTTTTTTCCTCTTGTAATTGAAAATTCAACAGTTGGATCAGACTGAAGTCTCATTCCAATTTTCATTCTGTTAAAAAAAACTCCGGCAATCTTACCTTTTTCACTTTTAATCGCTGTTTCCTTTTCAACTATTGAGGCTAAAATATACATTTCCTCAATATTTTGAAGTGGGATGTTTTTATCTCTTTCTTCCCAGATCCTTTCAGAAATTTTTTTACTAAAATTAGTTAAATTTTCTAAGACACGTTCCGCACTATCCGTTACAACATAACTATAAGTATCAGCAATTAAATTATCTGGAATGTCGGTTACTTTTAGACTTGTGCTAGGGTCAATCTTATTTAAAAATTCTATTAATTGATATTTATACATTCCTTCAACTAATGTAAATTTTCTGTAAACAAACTTTCCTGATGTTAGTGTTTTAGCAATGTTATAAATAGAGTTTTTTCCAATAATTTCAAATTCTCCAAATCTGATTTTTTTTTCAAGAAAATTCAATTTTATCCAAAGATCAAATGCGAATTCACTATTAATTAATTTTTTTTTGTATAACATTTCTGAAATTTCATTTATTTTCATTCCTTGCTCAATGATAACAGTTGTGGTTTTGAACTCTTTATTTTGGGAAAAAAATAAGTAATGGAAAACGTTACAAAAGACTATTAATAATAAAAAACTTAAATTTTTTACCACCTTTTCTAAAGATTCTTGAATATTAAGGATACATTGGTTCCACCAAATCCAAAAGAGTTTGATAGGACGAATGAGCTTTTAAAATCAATACTTTGGTGTGGAATTAAATTTATGTCTTTGCAGCCATCTGATGGGTTATCAAGGTTTAAAGTCGGGGGCAAAACACCATCTTTTAGAGAAATAATTGAAAAAATTGCTTCGATAGCACCTGATGCACCCAATAAATGTCCAGTAGAAGATTTTGTTGATGACATAAAAATTTTATCTAAGTTTTTTTCAAAAAGTTTTTTTACAGCATTATATTCAATTTCATCACCCAGTGGTGTTGAGGTGCCGTGTGCATTTATGTAATTAATGGATTCAATGTTAATTTTAGCATTATTAAGTGCCATTTTCATAGCTCTAAATCCTCCACTGCCATCCTCAGATGGCGCAGTTGGGTGATATGCATCTCCTGTAAGACCATAACCAACAATCTCTGCATAAATTTTTGCAGATCTCTTAACTGCATGTTCATATTCTTCTAAAACAAGAATTCCAGAACCCTCAGATAAAACAAATCCATCTCTATCCTTATCCCAGGGTCTTGATGCTGTTTCAGGCTTATTATTAAACCTGGTCGACAATGCTCTCATTGCACAAAACCCTGCAATTCCAAATCTTGTGCAAGCAGATTCCGTACCACCCGCAACCATGACATCGGCATCACCATAGGAAATCATCCTAAAGGAATCTCCAATGGCATGAGCACCAGATGCACAAGCTGTAACAACTGAATGATTAGGTCCCTTGTAGTTATGTTTTATTGAAATATGCCCCGCAGCTAAATTAATTAAACAAGAAGGTATAAAAAAAGGTGAAATTTTTCTGGGACTTCTTTCAAGATTCTCCGCACTTTTTTTAATACCATCCAAACCTCCTATGCCAGAGCCAATCATTACTCCAGTTCTCTCACAATCAATTTCATTTGATGGCACCCACCCAGAATCTTGAATTGCCTCTTTAGCTGCAATAAGTGCAAACTGAATAAAAGGTTCCATCTTTTTTTCTTCTTTTATTTCTATTACTTTTTCTGGAAAAAACTCTACATTTCCCTCTTTAGGGATTTGTCCACCCACCTGCGAGCTCAAATCATTTATATCAAAGCCAGAGAGTTGTCTTATTCCTGACTTTGAATTAATGAGTTGAGTCCAGGAATGCTCAACTCCATAGCCGAGTGGACTGCACATTCCTATACCTGTAACCACCACTCTTCTCATTTTTTTAATTTTGTGATTTCTCTATATGTTCAATTGCATCTTTAATGGTTGTTATTTTTTCAGCAACATCATCAGGAATTTCAATATTGAACTCCTCTTCAAAAGCCATTACTAACTCTACTGTATCCAAACTATCTGCACCTAAGTCATCAACGAAACTAGCTGAATCAACAACTTTGTCTTCTTCAACACCTAGGTGCTCAATCACAATTTTTTTTACTCTTTCTGCAATTTCACTCATAATTTTTCCTTCTTTTATTATTAAGCTTATATTAATAATTATTTTTTTTTTTAAATCAAACTATAATTATAACATTGCTAAACCTCCATTTACATGAATTGTCTCTCCTGTGATATATCTTGATTCTTCAGAGGCAAGAAAATTTACACAATACGCCACATCGTATGGTGATCCAATCGATTCAAGTGGAATTTTCTTTAATATGCTTTCCTTTTGATTTTCACTCAGAAGATCAGTCATATTACTTTCAATGAAACCAGGGGATATACAATTGACTGTAATATTCCTCTTAGCAAGCTCAAGAGCTATGGATTTGGACATTCCAATAATGCCAGCTTTTGAGGCAGAGTAATTTGCTTGACCTACATTTCCCGTATGACCCACTACAGATGTAATATTAATTATTCTTCCCCATCTTTGCTTTATCATCAATTTTGATATTTGATTTGTTAAATGAAAGTTTGAAGTCAGATTAGTTTTTATTACATCCTCCCATTTATCTGAATTCATCCTCAGGAAAAGAGAATCATTATTTATTCCAGCATTATTAACTAAAATATCAACATTTATTTTATCTTTGATTATTTTTTCTGTTAAAACTTTAATTTCATTAACATCTGATAAATCACATTTCATACATTTAAGAACTGAACTATTTTTTGATGAAATTTCATCAAGTTTTTTTTCATTTCTTGCAACTAAAATTAAATTAAATTTTTTTGATAAAACCTCAACAATTGCCAATCCAATACCACCAGTAGCACCAGTTATAAGTGCATTTTTTTTCATAAATATTCACCATAATTTTGTAGAAAATCATTTATATCATCTACTGTAGATATATTAAAATGTTGAGAACTTATATTCATTCTTTTATTTAATCCAGTTAAAACCTTTCCAGGACCAATTTCTATTATACAATCTAAATTTAATGTTGAGGCTTTTTTTATACTTTCTCTCCAACGAACTCTTGATTGAACTTGATCAACTAAGAGCTTTTTTATTTCTGATGTACTCTTAACAAAATTAGCATTCACATTATTGATAAATTTAATTTTTGGTTCTTTTATCTCAACCTCGCCTAAAGCATTTTGCATGGTCATTGAAGCATTTTGCATGAGACTACAATGAAACGGAGCACTTACGTTTAAATCTATCACAGATCTTGCACCTGAAGACTTAAGTTTTTGAGAAATTGATTGAACTAAACTTTTTGTTCCTGACAATATTACTTGCCCAGGACAATTATCATTTGCTATCTCACAAATTTCATTTTTTGCTAGTTTGGAATTGTTTAATTCGTTTTCAATTTCTTGTAATTCCATCCCTATTACTGCCACCATACTTGTTTCAACATCTTTAACAGAATTTTGCATTGCATCACCCCTTATTCTTAATAATTTCGCTGCAGATGATAAACTAATACAACCTATACTGCATAATGCTGAATATTCTCCAAGTGAATGACCTAGCACAACTTCTATAAAATTCTCAGTTTTTTTTTTCAACTCAAATTCTAATATTTTTACAATAGCCATACTAACAGCCAATAAAGCTGGTTGGGTGTTTCGAGTCAGTTGAAGATCCATTTCATTACCTTCAAAAATCAATTTAGATAATTTTTCATTGAGAGCTTGATCAATATTATCAAAAACTTCTCTACCTATTTTATGATTACAGTATAAGTCTTTTCCCATTCCAATTTTTTGGGAACCTTGACCTGGAAAAACAAAAGCTATTTTTTTCATATAAATTAATAAAGTCTCTTTAAAATATATATTTATAATGTTATAAGACGAATAAATAAACCTTGCTAAAAAAAAATTAGCTGAATTTATTATTTTGATTTAATAAATTTAACCAAAAGGAGTAAATATGTTGTACGAAAGTGTTTTTGTTTTTAGTGGCCAACTATCACCAAAATTGGCAGATGACAAATTTAACGAAATAATAGAACAAATAAAAAAAACGGGTGGAAAAATTTTAAAAAAAGAAAATTGGGGGTTGAGAACTTTATCTTACAAAATAAAAAAAAATTCTAAAGGTTATTACTTTATGATTAACAGTGAATGTGAACCACAAACCTTTAGCAAGTTCGATCAGAAAATAAAACAAGATGAGGAGTTCCTAAGATTCCTAAATATTAAAATTAAAAATGTAGAAAAAGAATTATCTTTTTTAGATGAGAGTAGATCAAATGAGAAAACAAATGAAAAATAAAGCTTTTGATAATACATCAAGAATGCTTTTGAATAAAAGTTGTCCGCTCTCAGGTAAAGATGCACCAAAGGTTGATTATAAAAATATTAATCTTCTTAAAAGATATACAACTGAAAAAGGAAAAATACTACCTAGCAGAGTTACACAGGTTTCAACAAAAAAGCAAAAGGAACTTTCGCAGGCTGTAAAAAGGGCAAGGTTTTTAGCGCTTTTACCTTACGTTTCTAATTAATGCTTAGTTACAGTAGAGAAAACTTAATCTCTATATTTTATGGTTCTTTGTTAATTATTTCTCTGGAACTACTTTTTTTAAAGTTATTGCCCGGGATTTATCCTTTAATAAACACCTTACCTTTATTATTTTTATCTCAAATAATTAGAATTGATTTGCTTTTATTCTCTCTCACAACCTCAATGGTTTTTTTTCTTTTCACTTTTTTAAATAATTTTTTAAATAATATTATTTTTTTTAAATTTCTTCTTAAATTTTTCACAATCTCAACAATTGTATTTTTTTTTACTTTTTTGCTGAACGAGAATGAAAAAAAAAAAGTTATAAATAAAAAAATTATTGTTTATTTGACTTTTTTTTCATTATTTGTTGCAGGATTATTATCTTTTCTTTTTTTTTCTAATATTGAACAAAATCAACTTCGTGAATATTTGACAAAATTTACAAATGAATTCTTAAAATTAAAAGGTATGCCTAATGATGTTGATTCACTGCCTTTGATTGAATTAATTATAAATATAATACCATCAATAAATGTTTTTTCATTTTTAACAACGTTGTTAATCAATTTTAATATTACTAAATTTTTAATAAAAAGATTAAATTTTATTAACAAATATAGCTTTGATGTTTTTGAATTTGAAATTCCAACACTAGTTTTCTTTTTATTTAATGTTTTAATTGTTTTAAGTACACAGACATCTGGAAATCTAAATTATTTTTTTTTAAATTGTGCGATTGTACTTAGCTTTTTAATATTTTATGAAGGATTTATTTCATTTTATAAGTCTTTTAAAAAATTAGAAATTAACAATTATTTAAAAATTATAATAATCTTTTTACTTTTTATTTTTTTAGGTTATGTTCTATTTCTAATATTATTTTTGTTAGGATTTTTTATGAACCTGAAAAAAGTAACTAAAAGAATCGTTAAATATTAGAGGTTTTTTATGGAAGTAATTTTATTGGAGAGTTTTAACAAACTTGGAAAAATTGGCGATATTGTGAAAGTTAAAGATGGTTTTGCAAGAAACTACCTTATTCCCCAAAAAAAAGCTCTTAGAGCAAACAAAGAAAATAAAGTTCATTTCACTAAAATTAAACAAGATTTAATTGAGAAAAATGAAAAGATTATAGAAGAAGCAAAAAAAAGTTTAAAAATTATCTCAGGCGAAGAAATTATTTTTATTAGAAATGCAAGTGACAATGGTCAATTATACGGATCAGTTTCACCAAAGGATATTTCAAATTATTTTAACCAAAAAAAAATTGATATTAAACCGTCAAACATAAACTTACACTCAGCTATTAAAAAAGTTGGTATTTACAATATAAATATTAAGCTTCATGCAGAAGTTACTTGTGACTTAAAAATAAATGTTGCTACATCAAATGAAAATGCTGAGCTTCAAAAAAGTGAAGTTAATAAAGTTAAGAGTTCAGATGAAAAAAAAGAAGATAAAGATAAAAAAGATGAAATTCTCTTAGAAAATAAAGAAAGTATTTCTGAAAATAAAAAAAACCCTGAAAAAATAGAGTCAATGAAAAAAGCAAGTACAAAATCTGAGACTAAAATTAAAAAAGAAGAGTCAGGTCTTGAAAAAGATATCAAAAAGAAAGATAAATAAAAAAACATAAATTTATGAGTCAGGTAATTGCTTATCAATTCCTAATTCTATGTATTGGTCTCTATTTAGTGATTAAAGGTGCAGATGTATTATTGACCAGCGCAATTTCAATAGGAAAAAAAATAGGAGTATCAGATTTTTTTGTTGGGTTAATTATTATTGGTTTTGGAACTTCTCTATCGGAGTTATTAGTCTCAATAAAAGCAGTATTAGAAAACTCGCCAAACTTATCAGTGGGCAATGTTATTGGGTCAAATATTTCTAATGTACTTCTGGTTCTAGGTTTTGCATTGTTAATTTCGAGCATTCAATTTAAAAACATTAAAAAATTTGATATTCTTTTTCATTTAATAATCCATATCTTATTCTTTATTATTTTTTATTTTATGAATTTTTATAGCACTTTTGGCTATATTTTTATAATCTTATTCATCTTTTACATTTTTAGAAGTCTTAAAAGTTCGTCTTCTAATGAAGTGAGTAACATTGAGTTAGAAAAAAATAAGATATCAATATTAACATTTGAAAATCCAATAAGGTACGGTGTCCCCATAATTTTTCTATCAATTTTGATTACTTTAATGGGAGCACAACTTACAGTAAATTCAGCCATAAAAATTTCAAACATATTAAAAATTTCTGAATCCTTTCTTGGTCTTACTATCATTGCTATTGGCACATCACTTCCAGAAATAGCAACTTCAATACGAGCTGCAAAAAGAAAAAAATCAGAGATAATAATAGGGAATATTATTGGTTCTAATATTTATAATTTATTATTAATACTGGGTGCTTCGTCTTTATTTATAAATTTTAACTATGATAAAAGTATCTTAACAACGGAGGTGATTTTTTTAGTTTTTTGTGTTTTTATATTATCAATTCTTCTTGCAATCAATTTTAAGTTCAAAAAAAAACAATCTTTAATATTCATTTTTCTTTACCTAATCTACTTATACAATCTTTATAACTCAAATTTTTAATGTTTTGCACGTTTTCCACTCAATTCACAGTCAGAAAATTAGTGCTTTGAAATATTTAGATTGTTATTATAAATTTAATGGTTTCTGATCAATCAAATAAATTAACTAACTTATTATCTAAAGATAAATCAAAAATTTCTAGAGAAGCCCCAATGAATATTGGTGCTGAACAAGCTCTGTTGGGTGCAATAATCTCCAATAATTTAGCACTAGAAAAAGTAGAAAACTTTTTAGAACCAGAACATTTTTCCAGTAAAATTAACGGTTTAATTTTTAAAACATTAAAAAAATTAATTTCTAACGATCAAATTGCAGATTTAAATACTTTAAAAGTTTTCTTAGAAAATGATCCAGATTTTATTTCAAATGGAGGTATATCCTACTTGTTAAAAATTTCAGAAAATTCAATAAGCATCATCAATTCTAAACAATATGGTGAATTAATTTATGATTTATTCATAAGAAGAAAGTTAATAGATGTAGGAACAGATTTGATAAATGGTTCATATGATGATTATGAAGATCAAAACTCTAATATTATTATTGAAAAAACAGAGTCCGATCTTTACAACCTTACTAATGATGGAGACAGCCAAAAGGGACCAAAGCAATTTGATGATATTTTATCTTTAACAATCGATTATGCTGAAAAGGCTTATAAAAAAAGTGATGAAGTAGTTGGTTTGAAAACAGGATTAAATGATTTTGACAAAAAAATAGGAGGACTCCATAAATCAGATTTAATAATTATAGCTGGAAGACCTTCAATGGGTAAAACTGCATTTGCTACTAATATTGCATCAAACATTTGTAACAAAAAAATTAATAACAAAAAAACAAACGTTTTATTTTTTTCACTTGAAATGTCTTCAGAACAGTTAGCTACTAGAATTTTATCAGAAATTTCACAAATTTCATCAGAAGGTATTAGAACTGGCAACCTTTCAAAAACAGATTTTGAAAAAATAATAAAAGCAAGTGAAAAACTAAAAGAACTATCACTATTCATTGATGATTCTCCTGCACTAACGATTTCATCTATCAGAACAAGATCACGAAGGTTAAAAAGAAAACATGAATTAGATTTAATAATCATTGATTATCTTCAATTAATTAGTGGTGAATCTAAAAACCTTAATGATAATAGAGTAAAAGAAATCTCTGATATTACAAGAGGACTAAAAGCAATAGCAAAGGAATTAAATATACCTGTAATTGCTTTATCTCAACTTTCTAGAAAAGTTGAAGAGAGAGAAGAAAAAAGACCACAATTAGCAGATTTACGAGAATCTGGATCAATAGAGCAAGATGCTGATTTAGTGGTTTTTCTTTATAGAGAAGAATATTATTTAGCAAGGACTGAACCACCTGAGGGTACTGAAAAACATGTAATGTGGACCAGTAAAATGGAAAAAGTTCACAATATTGCTGAAGCAATTGTAGCAAAACACAGACATGGTCCAATCTCTAGAGTAAAGTTACATTTTAATTCAACAAATACAAAATTTTCTGATTTAGCGGATACATTATCTGCTGAATAAATAATGAAAACTGTAAATCATATTACCAACAATAACGGTTTATTAAAAATAAACCTAAACAACCTATCATATAACTATAATTTCTTAAGAAAGCAGGTTAAACCATCAAGGGTTGCATCTGTTTTGAAATCTAATTGTTATGGTCTTGGTCTTGATAGAGTCACAAAAAAACTTGTAAATCTTGGATGTAAAGATTTTTTTCTAACTAGTTATGAGGAGGCTATTGCTCTCAAAAAATTAATAGTAAAAGGTAATATTTTTTTGTTAAATGGGTTAATTGGGCAAACTGAGAGTAAAATTTTTAATATATTTAAATACAAGATTATTCCTGTTATTAATTCCTTTGATGAACTTAAAACTTTCTATAAATTTTCTAAAAAATTTAATATTTCTCATAAACTCACTCTACATTTTGATACAGGAATCAATAGAATAGGTATAGATCCAAATGAAAAGAATGATGTAATAGATTTTTGTAGAAAGAAAAAAATTAATATATTCTGCGTAATGTCTCATTTAATGTCTTCCAATGAAAAAAAGAGTAGATTTAATATTATTCAAAAAAAAAAATTTGAAAGTATAATTAAATTTTTTCCACATTCACTCCATAGTTTGTCAAATTCTAATGCAATTTTAAATTTTAAAGAATTTAATTTTAGTCTAGTGCGATCAGGTGGATCTATTTTTGGTACAGGAAACAATAAATATATAAAAAATGTAATTGAATTTTTTGGGAAAGTACTTCAGATTAGGTGTTTTGATGAAAATCATCAGGGTTTTGGATACAATGCTACATTTCAAACGTATAAAAAAAAAAAAGTTGCAATTTTAGGAGTAGGCTATGCTGACGGATACCCAAGAAGTTTAAGTAATAACTCATATGCTTTTTTTAAAAAAAAAAAATTACCCATAATTGGTTCAATATCAATGGACTATACAATTGTAGATATATCAACCTTACAGGATAATAAAGTCAAAACTGGTGACTGGATGGAACTAATTGGAAATAATATTTCTCTAGAGGAGGTATCGTCAAAAGCAGGAACAATACCCTATGAAATTTTAAATAGTGTTGGTAATAGAGTAAAAAAAACATATATTGGCTGAATAATGAATTACTTGAATGATAAATTCTTATTTTTTTTTAAAAAAATTGGAAGTGTTTTTTTTGAGGTATTTAGTTCAATAGGAGAAATTGTATTATTCTTTGTTGATTTTGTAAGATACTTATTTATTGGAAAGTTTTATGCAAAAAACTTTTTTCTACAATTAATAAAAATTGGTTATAACTCACTTCCTGTTGTAGGTCTTACTTCAATCTTCACAGGAATGGTTTTAGCTTTACAGTCTTATACTGGATTCTCAAGATTTTCAGCAGAGAGTGCAATTCCTAATGTCGTTGTTCTGTCAATTACAAGAGAGTTAGCACCAGTATTAGCTGGACTAATGGTTGCTGGAAGATCAGGAGCAGCAATTGCTGCAGAGATTGGAACAATGAAAGTTACTGAGCAGATAGATGCATTGAAGACTCTATCAACAAACCCTTTTAACTACCTTGTTGTTCCTAGAGTTTTAGCTGGAATAATTTCATTGCCAATTTTAGTGTTTATAGGTGACATAATTGGTGTGTTAGGTGGATATTTGATTTGTACTCAAGTATTAAACTTCAATCCTGTAGTGTATCTTCAAAATACTTATAATTTCGTTGAATTTTTAGATGTTTTTTCAGGTTTAGTAAAAGCATGTGTTTTTGGATTCATAATAACACTTATGGGATGTTATTATGGATTCAATGCAAAAGGAGGTGCTCAAGGTGTAGGAATG
>Ga0255759_10002525_pt1 | contig 16309 bp, 12 predicted proteins | sample 101ome_20_FD_179959 | JGI IMG/M metagenome (GOLD analysis project Ga0255759, IMG submission 179959) | Coastal salt marsh microbial communities from the Groves Creek Marsh, Skidaway Island, Georgia - 101404AT metaG (version 2) | ecosystem: Environmental > Aquatic > Marine > Intertidal zone >...
TGTTTTTTGGTTCTGACCTCGAGTATCTCGTACTCGAGGATCTTCTCGTGACCAAAAGAACGGCAGCCTGAGGTTACGCCCGGTGCGCGCTCTGAACTTCGATCGGACCGGGCCTCATGCAGCGTAAGAAACGAGTCCTGCAGATCTGTCACGACTACAAGGGTCCTTTCAGGATTATTGCCAGACAGTACGCAGCCAGTTTCTCAGACTGTGAGGTAAAAACCGTTTTCCTGCGTGGGTCGCACTCTGCCAGCGTTGCCGAATCGATCCAGGGTGAAGTGGAGTTTCTGACAATGGCGCCGCGTTCACTCAGAGGTCTAAAGCTGAGCGCACTCAAACAATTGCAGGACATGATCGGTGATGCGGTACCCGATATAATCATCGCGCATCGCTACAAGCCGTTCTATCTTGCCTCCTTGTTGAATCGCAAGTTTGAGATAAGGCTTGTTCTGGGTGTTATGCATGAGTATGGATTTTTGGATCGACAAATGCGTGCTCTATATTCGCGATTCTGGCCGAAAAATATCGAGCTGATCGGCGTTTCGAAACCCGTTTGCCAATCAATCACTCGCCGACACGCCCATTTAAAGGGCAGAGTGCACTGTTTGCAGAACTCGATTGAGGTTGAGCAACCCCATCTGGATCCGGTCTCTGCGCGGCATGAATTGGGTATACCCTTAGGTAAGTACTGTTTCGGAGTCGTTGGAAGACTTGTAGCAAAGAAAAATCACCGGCAACTCATCACCGCTTTCTCCCATTATGATGGTGATGCTGTGCTTGCGTTAGTGGGTGATGGTCCGCTGGCTGAGGAACTCAGCGCTCAGGTAACTGAACTCCAGCTGATGGACCGCGTTATTTTCTGTGGTCATCACCCTGATGCATCGAAATTGATGAAGGCATTTGATTGCCTGGTGTTGCCCTCTACAGCTGAAGAGGCTTTTGGTTTGGTGCTACTGGAAGCCATGGCTGCTTCGGTCCCTATCTTGTCCTCAGATGCGCCGGGGCCTGCCAGCGTCGTGGGTGATACAGGTATCTTGTTTCGGACTGATGACACCAATGCGCTAGCGGAAGGCTTGCGACGAATGCAAAATCTGACTCGATCGGAGACAGGCGCATTGACTGACAGGGCTCTGCATCGATTCAAGCAGGACTTTTCGATCGGTGCGTCGGTTGCTAACTTGCGAGGACTTCCAGCTGTAGCTGCGACAGTACCGATTGACATCTAGATGCAGTATGGATGCCCTATGGCAGAGAGTTGCTCTCTAGCTCGGTGACGCGGTCAATATGAATGAATGAGAAAAGAAGTTTCGCGCTCGGGAGGGCAGGGACTTGACCCATGAGTTTCTTTTCTGCACCCAGTAAATGGCAGTGGGCTCCAGTCCAGACAGTCGGCAAAGCGCTGACAAAGTGATTGGGTCAAACCAGCAAGTATGCTCTTCATGAACAGAAGGTTCTCCGTAGCGCCAGATTTTCCAGGTTTGCTTTGAATAGAAGGGATTTGGTGTCGTCAGCAACAGCGTTCCGCCCGGATTGAGATGTCTGACCATGTTTTCCAGGAACAAGCCAGGATTAGGCAGATGTTCAATTAGCTCGCCTGCAATGATGGTGTCAAATGATTGATTAAGATTCATCGTCATGACATCGGCGTGTCGCACGTGGTAGCCCTGAGATTGGAGAATCTCAATGCCCTGCTTGTCAATATCAACCCCGAGAGTGTGGCTGTTTATCTCGCAAATTTTGCTGAACAGAGACGTGGCGGTTTTCTTTTCAAGGCGGCTGTCTGTGCTTCTTTTTGCGCGCCTTGAATCTACGACGCCTAAGTCAAGCACAGCGCCGGAACCTACAAGAGGGGCGATCGCGGTCATTCTGTCACTCACGCATCCGATAATGTCTCGCTGGATCATTTGCAGTCTTTGCGCCTTTAATCTTGTACCGGTGTGGGCTTGATCTTAGCTTAAAACATTGATGAGAGGCATAGGGGTCAATAGTACCTTGCTTCGTTGTGCGGCCGCGTTTTGAATCGGCGATGAACCCACCAATACTGTTCGGGCGCCTCGAGAATAGCGCGCTCGACCAACTTGTTGACTGTCTCGCAATCTTGGTCAAGGTCGCCTGAGGGGAATTGAGTGACTCTTTCGAGAGTGATCTGATAACGGCCGTTTTGCAGATCTCGAAAATGTTTGAAAGTTACTACCTCGCAGCCCGTTATCCTGGCGATTCTGGAAGTCGCGGTAATGGTCGCTGCCTGATGGCCAAAAAAAGGCACGAATATTGAGTGTTTGAGACCATAGTCCTGGTCTGGCCCGTACCAGACCGTAGCGCCTTTGCGCAGGCGCCGAATAACCTGCTTCACGTCATCTCTCTCGATCGCAGAAGAAAAATTGCGCTGCCTGCCTCTGGTCATGACTGCTTCGAGAAGGCGATTCTTGTTGTAGCGATACATGACATCAAAAGGCGACCAGGTGCTCAACACGGCGCCGCAAAAGTCCAGCGTCGAGAGGTGCATGCCAAGCAGCATGACGCCGCGGCCCTCAGATGATGCTTGAGTCAGGACATCCAGCCCCTCGATGTCGACAATGTCGCGATATTGCATCGGGTTGACGAACCAGGCCGTCGCGGTCTCGATGACACCGATACCCGATGAGCGAAAGTTGTCAATGACGAGCTGTTTTCGGGCGTGTTTGTCGAGGTCGGGGAAACACAGGCTGATGTTGGTTTCGACAACGCGCCGGCGTCTGCCGGCGATCCGATAAGCTAATATTCCCAGTGCCTTGCCGAGTTGCCAGCGTGCCCTCAGCGGCAGCAGGCAGATCAGTCGCACCACACCGATACCTATCCAGGCGGGCCAATAGCGCGGCTTCAGGAATTCTGCTTGCAAAAGGCGGACTTGATTCACGGCCATCACATTAGCGGGTTTTGAATGGGCGGGAAAGCAGCCGGCCCTGCGACGAAGCCAGACCGGCGGGTATGTTAAAGTCGTTGCTTTCCCAGGCATTGCCGATTTGCATGAAGATTCCAAGATTTGACAGCGCCAGCATCCTCACCATCGGTGACGCTATGATTGATCGATACTGGCACGGCGATACTCGTCGCATCTCAGCTGAAGCGCCCATTCCCGTGATTGATGTTGACGACATTGAAGATCGCCCTGGCGGTGCTGCCAATGTTGCCCTCAATGTCGCTACCCTGGGTGCGCGCTCATCGCTGATTGCTGCGACCGGCCAGGATGAAATGGCAACGGTGCTGCGGGCCAAACTTGAAGCCTCGGGCATTGACTGTCATTTTCTCGAACTGCCGGGCTGGTCAACCATCACCAAGATCCGCCTGGTCTCGCGCAGTCAGCAGATGGTGCGGGCAGATTTTGAGTCTATGGCCGACGTTGCCGCTGCGGATATCGTGAAAGCCATGGGAGAGCTCGCAGGCTGCAGCGCTGTGGTGATATCTGACTACGACAAAGGGCTCTTTCAGGATCCAGCCAGTGTCATCGCGGCTGCCAGACAACAGCAGGTGCCGGTGTTTGTCGATCCAAAATATAAAGACTTCAGCGCCTATCAGGGTGCAACATTGATTAAGCCCAATCAGCTCGAACTCGAGAAAGCGGTGGGTGCCTGGCACAGTGAAGCTGAAATGCTGACCAAGTGTCGTGCCCTGATGGAGCAGGTTGGTTGTGATGCGTTGCTGGTGACCCGAGCTTCTGAAGGCATGACCCTGATTCAGAAGGGCGAAGAGGAAGCCCACTTCCCGGCGCGTACGCGCGAGGTGTACGACACTTCGGGTGCGGGCGACACGGTCATCGCGGTGCTTGCTGCTGCCCTTGGTTCTGGCCAGACCCTGAAAGATTCTGTTGCGCTGGCCAACATTGCCGCCGGTATCGTCGTTAGTCATTTTGGCGTAACGAGTGTCTCCGGTCCCGAGTTGCGGGCGGAGGTAGACGTCACAGCACCCGCGGACCGTGGCAAGATGACAGCGGAGCAGCTGGCTATTGCCGTGCAGGTTGCCCGCTCTCGCGGAGAGAAGATTGTCTTTACCAATGGCTGTTTCGATATTCTTCACGCTGGGCACGTCGATTACCTCTCGGACGCAAAAAATGAGGGCGATCGGCTCATTGTCGCCACGAATTCTGACGAATCAGTGCATAGGCTGAAAGGGGAGGGCCGACCCATTAACACCCTCGACCGCCGCATGACCATGTTGGCGGGACTGGCAGCTGTCGACTGGGTTGTCTCGTTTGACGAGGATACGCCTGAAAACCTGCTGCGCCAGATCAGGCCGGATGTCCTGGTGAAAGGCGGTGACTACGGTATTGACCAGGTTGTCGGGGCCGATATCGTGCGTGAAAGCGGGGGCGAAGTGAAAGTGCTGAGCCTCGTCGAGGATTGCTCGACGAGTGCGATCGTTGAGAAAATCAGGAAGCTTTAGCCACCTGGATATTCTCCCGCAGGTGATCGGGGTTGATTGTGCCAAGGACGACGGAACTAACGCCTGGCTCAGCGAGGGCAAACTGCAGGCACTTGGCCGCCTCACCATGGCCGCTTTCCAGGGCTTTCTTTACCAATACGCCCTTACCCTTGTGCCTCGCGGCTTCTATGACAGCGCGTTCAGACGTGGCCGTGGGATTGTAGGTCACCATTACAACATCAGCGACATCCAGGGTTTTAAGCCCACCCTCAATGGTCTTCGTTGACATGCCGGTGAGCCTGATCAGGCGCCTCGCCTTCAGTTCTGCCAGCGCTGCCAGCGCATCAGTTTCTTCAAGGATTAAACTGTCGTTACCATCTGAATGCACCAGCACAATGTCGAGGTAGTCGGTGTTGAGCCGATCCAGACTCCGCTCGACGCTGCCGATGATGGCATCGCCGCTGAAATCAAACTGTGACTCGCCGTTTTCGTAGGTCTCACCCGCCTTGGTGCTGAGCAGCCAGTCGGTCCGATTCCCGGGCAGCAGCTGACCGATGCGCAGCTCGCTGTCGCCATAGGCCGGTGCAGTGTCGATGAGGTTGATGCCATGCTGCTTTGCCACCTTCAATAGGTCAACGATTTGATTATCGCCCGGTAGCTCGAAGCCGTTTGGGTACTTCACGTCTGAGTTTCGGCCGAACTTGACAGTGCCGAGTGCGATGGTCGGGACGGAAATACCGCTGTTGCCGAGGCTGCGACGCTTAACCGGCATTAGGTTCATCCCAGGGAGAGTGCCCGAGTCGAGGTGGGAGAGTGGCCTGAAAGCGATCGTTAGCGCTGGCACTGATGTTCATCTGCGCCATGATCATGTCACCCAGCATGGGTGTCAGGGTCAGCTTGGTGGGCCAGCAGACTGTGATATTGCCGAAGGTGCGGGCGTAGGGTGTGTCAGGACGGCTTTGATCATCCTGGCTCGGTTCCGCCCGGTCAATGCGGCAGCAACTGAACTCGCAATGGGAAAAGTCCAGCCAGGGTAGCAGTTGTGTCAGTTCCTGGCGGGCACACGCAATTTGCTCGGCATCAGTGCGGGTTACACCAGATTCTGCAAGCTCGCCGCCGAGGTACCAGACAGTGCCGGATGCACTCCGGTGTGTCGTGATAGTTAGGCGCGGTTTGTCGGCAGAACGCAGAGATACCGCGTGGGCGTAAACCTCAGGCAATGGGTCGCCCTTGAGAATGACCTGATTGAGCGGGCGACGTTGCATCTTTAATGGTAGATTCAGTGTGTCGATCAGCTCACCGTTGCCCGCACCGGCGGCCAGGATATAGTGAGATGCGCTGATGCAACGGCCATCTGCGAGTGTCAGTGATTCGATTGTTTGATTGCTTTGGCTGATGTCACAGGCACCCGTGTAGATCTGTGGTGCTGCTTTCTCTGCCAGCACCGCCACCAGTGATGGCGTGTCGATGACAACGTCTTCCAGTTTGTACAGCAGACCCTTGAAGCCGGGATCCCGAAACGCGACCGGGGCATCCTCTTGCGCTACCGCCCTGACCCGGCCCTCGACCAGCTTGCTGCCGAACAACGCCGTCACTTTCGAGGTCAGCCTGGCATCAGAGAACAGGTAGTAGTCGCGCGAGAGTGTGCGGACGGCGCTGAGATCAAGATCACCCTCACCACGCATGCAGGCCTGCCAGCGCTCAGGCATGGCGGCGATGGTTTCAGAGGCATTGGTGAGCGCGCCACCTAGGGTGTACTTGATGCCACCATGAATCATGCCCTGGGAGGCGAGCGTCTGCTCGCCGCCAAGGCCGTGCCGCTCGATCAGGCAGGTGCTGTAACCCGCCTGTTGCAGGCGATTCACCAGCCACAGGCCAGCGATGCCGCCACCGAGGATGGCGATATCGAGGCGAATTGTGCCTGACACTGTCTCTTGCTCTGACGCTGGGGTGACTCTGTCGCTCATGGCGCGAAGTATACAGCACGTATCAGGGCCTTCGAGGAGTCAGAGTGCGCCATTGTCATCGGCCGCGGGTCACCGCTATTCTAGGCGTCTTCTTTGAATGCACTGGCGTCTCGATTGTATCGATTCCTTTACTCCTGCCTGTTCTACCTGGTGATTCCTCTGGCGCTGGCTCGATTGCTCTATCGGTCTCTGAAAGAACCGGATTACCGCACCGGTATCTTTGAGCGGTTCGGCTTTTTCAAATCAGCACATGCTGGCGAGGTGATCTGGGTGCATGCGGTCTCGGCGGGAGAAACCATCGCTGCGGCACCGCTCATCAATCAGCTGCTGGCTGCAGGCCACGCCTGTCTCGTCACCAATATGACCCCCACCGGGCGCGAACGGGTGAAAACCCTGCTGGGCGGACGGGTTGAAAACTGCTATGCCCCTTACGATCTGCCTGGGTCGCTCGGTCGCTTCCTTGAGGCAAACCGGCCCAAACTCATGGTCACCATAGACACGGAACTTTGGCCGAATACCATTGCCGCCTGTGCACAGCGAGGTGTTCCCACGGCGATCGTCAATGGTCGGATGGCCAGCCGTTCGGCTGAGGGCTACCGGCGCTTCGATGCGCTGTCTCGGCCCATGATGGCATCTCTCGATCTTGTTGCGGTGCAGACGGAAGCGCATGCCCAGAGGTTTGCTGATCTCGGGGCTAGTCCAGCGACGGTGAATGTCACGGGCAGCATCAAGTTTGATGGCGAATACTCAGTGGATCACGAGGAGCGACTGACCTCTGTCCGTTCGATGGTCGCAGATCGCCCGGTGCTGCTGGCGGCCAGCACTCATGAGGGAGAGGAGGCTGCGCTGCTCGAAACGCTGGGGTCCCTCAAGGCGGTGCTCGCGGATGTGTTGGTCGTGTTCGCACCGCGGCATACGCATCGGGCAGACCATGTTGATCGGTTATGTAGAGGAGCGGGCTGGCAGGTGCAGCGATTGAGTGAGCGCGATCCGCTCGCTGCCACGACTGAAATTTTGCTGATCGATCTAATGGGTGAGCTGGAGTCCTGGTTTGGCGTGGCTCGCGTCGCTTTCATTGGCGGCAGCCTGGTACCGGTGGGTGGTCACAATCTGCTGGAAGCGGTGCGAGCAGATGCGGCGGTGATCATGGGCAGTCACCTGGACAACATCGACGATATCGCGCAGCAATTCATCGACCGCGATGCCATGGTTATTGTCGATAACCAGCAGGATCTGGAGGCTCGAGTCGTTGCGTTGATGCAGGATGAGACGCAAAGACGGGCACTGGCCACCGCAGCAAATGAGGTACTTGCCAGCAACCGGGGTTCTGTAGCGCGGAGCCGTGATCTGCTGCTCGAGTTGATTCGGTTTACGCATTCTGTCAGCTAAATTCAAGGCCAATGGAGCACTTTCTTGTCCGGGGTTTGTGGTAGTCTTTTTTGCCAACGAAGATTGTTTTTGCTGAACGGAGTCTAACGACTCACGATCCGATGAGAGCGTTGTGACAAACAGATACATCTATGTGCCTGACCTGGTCGCCGACATGGCCGAATGTGATGCCAACTACATTCGTCTGCGTCAGCTGTTCCCGGATATGCATGCGGAAGATGACCTGGCCTTCGGCATCAAGACCCGGACAGAAGCGGGCGCTTCCGTGCTAATCAACATCACAGAGCGCTGCCCGTTTACAACCATGCTGACTGTCAATGTCTCCTCAGAGAACGATCACCCGTTTATCAGGTGGCCGAGCCTGGATGTCAGGATCTACCATGATGTCCGCTCCGCGGAGGTGATCCGGTTCGAGCGCCATAAGAACTTTCGTTTCCGGTATCCCATGCCGAACGAGAACCTGTTTCAGCCGGACGAGAAGTCTCAGATCAACCGATTCCTCGGCGAGTTGCTGACGCACTGTATTGAACACGGATATTCACTCGAACCCGTCGAATTTTCCTAGGATTCGGTCGAGCATTGCTTATAATTTCCAAAGCTTTCTGTTACCCGGGCTGTAACCGTTCTTGGTTTGCTCAGTGTACGTCAGCTCCACCTTTCGTCTCCAATACATCCTAAGACATGGCAAGTAGTAGTTACCAAGCAGATTCCATTGAGGTCCTGGAAGGACTTGAGCCGGTCAAGAAAAGACCGGGCATGTACACAGACACCACTCGGCCCAATCACCTGGCACAGGAAGTCATCGACAACAGTGTTGATGAAGCCCTGGAAGGTCATGCCTCAGAAATCCGGGTCACCCTGCGCAAGGATGGCTCCATGTCGGTCAGTGACAATGGCCGCGGCATGCCGGTTGATATCCATAAAAAAGAAAAGCTGCCAGGTGTTGAGCTGATCCTGACCCGGTTGCACTCTGGCGCGAAGTTCAACAGCGACAGCTACAAGTTCTCTGGCGGTCTCCATGGTGTTGGTGTCTCTGTTGTCAACGCGCTGTCTGAATCCTTTGAAGTTTTCATCAAGCGCGATGGCAAGCTCCACCATATGGGTTTCAAGGACGGCAAAAAGAAAGCAAAGCTTACCGTCAAGGACAAGGTCGGCAGGCGAAATACCGGCACGTTGATTAATTTCAGACCTGACCCGAAGTATTTTGACTCACCTAAGTTCTCAGTCTCAAAGCTGAAACACCTGCTCCGTGCCAAAGCGGTGTTATGCCCTGGTTTGAAAGTTGTATTTGTTGACGAAACCGCCTCGAAAAAGGAAGAGGGCGAATTTGAGTGGTTATACGCGCAGGGCCTCGAAGATTATCTTGCAACCGAGCTGGAAGGACTCGAACTTCTGCCTGCAGAGCCCTTCAAAGGATCGATGGAGGGTGAACAGGAAGCGGTCGACTGGGCAGTGCAGTGGCAGACCGAAAGTGGTGAATTGGTTGCAGAAAGTTATGTCAACCTGATTCCGACGCTCCAGGGCGGCACCCACGTTAACGGGTTGCGCTCGGGTCTGCTCGAGGCGTTGCGTGAGTTTTGTGAGTTCAGAAACCTCATACCCCGCGGCATCAAGATCACCGCGGAGGATATCTGGGACAAATGCAACCACGTACTGTCAGCGAAGATGGTGGAACCGCAGTTTGCGGGGCAGACCAAGGAACGTTTGAACTCCCGCCAGGCAGCCACCTTCATATCGGCGGTGGTCAAGGATTCGTTTTCGCTCTGGCTGAATCAGCACATTGCCGAAGGGGAGGCTATTGCGGAGCTCGCGATCTCCAGTGCCCAGGCGCGGCTCCGCGCTGGTAAGAAAGTTGCTCGGAAGAAACCCACTTCCGGCCCAGCGCTGCCGGGCAAACTTGCTGACTGTTCCTGCAGCGATGCCATGATGGGTGAGCTGTTCCTGGTCGAGGGTGATTCCGCCGGCGGCTCTGCAAAGCAGGCGAGGGACAGGGAGACACAGGCGATCATGCCGCTGCGCGGCAAGATCCTGAACACCTGGGAAGTCGATTCCGCCGATATTCTAAGCTCGCAGGAGGTCCACGACATCTCAGTAGCCCTTGGCATTGAACCAGGCTCTGAGGACCTTTCCAACCTGCGGTACGGCAAAGTCTGCATCCTGGCGGATGCTGATTCAGACGGGCTGCACATCGCCAGCCTGCTGATCGCCCTGTTCGTGCGGCATTTCAGGACACTCGTGGAAGAGGGACACATTTTCGTTGCGATGCCGCCCCTGTACCGCATTGATGTCGGCAAGGAAGTCTACTACGCCCTCGATGAAGGCGAGCGCCAGGGCATTCTCGACATGGTCAAGGCCGAGAAGAAACCAGGCAAGGTGGTTGTCCAGCGATTCAAAGGATTGGGCGAAATGAATCCATCGCAGCTGCGAGAGACGGCCATGGCGGCTGATACGCGCCGGCTCGTGCAACTGACGGTAGAGAAACCAAAGCAGGTTAACGATCTGCTCGACATGCTGCTGTCGAAGAAGCGAGCGCCAGATCGCAAGTCATGGCTTGAGAAGAAAGGCGATCTGGCTGAGCTGAATTAGAGAAGAATATGAGTGATACCCATCTGAATGGTGATATCGAACAGATGTCACTGACTGAATACACCGAGAGCGCGTATCTTAACTATGCGATGTACGTCATTAATGACCGGGCACTGCCGCATATCGGCGATGGCCTGAAACCCGTGCAGCGCCGCATCATCCACGCAATGAACGAGCTGCGCCTCGGGGCAGATGCCAAGTATGTGAAGTCCGCGCGCACCATCGGTGACGTTATCGGCAAGTTCCATCCTCATGGGGACTCGGCCTGTTACGAGGCGATGGTGTTGATGGCGCAGCCCTTCACTTATCGTTATCCGCTGGTTGACGGCCAGGGCAACTGGGGATCGCCTGATGATCCCAAGTCCTATGCGGCGATGCGTTACACCGAATCGAAACTGACGGCCTACGCGGAGGTGTTGCTCGGTGAACTCAAGCAGGGCACGGTGGATTGGGTCACCAATTTTGATGGCACGTTGACCGAACCGCTCAACCTGCCGGCGAGGCTGCCCAACATTCTTTTAAATGGTGGCAGCGGGATTGCCGTCGGTATGGCGACAGATATTCTGCCGCACAATCTGAACGAGGTAGTGAGTGCCTGTATCCGCCTGCTCGACAAGCCCCAGTCACCGCTCGTTGATGTCATGGCGCATATCAAGGGGCCTGATTTCCCGACGGGTGCCGAGATCATTTCGCCGCAGCAGGAGATCGAGCAGATATACGAAACCGGGCGCGGGGCGATCCGAGCGCGCGCCATTTACCACCGCGAGGACGGCGACATCGTCATCACTGCGTTGCCATATCAGGTCTCCGGGACCAAGGTGCTTGAGCAGATTGCAGCCCAGATGCAGGCAAAGAAGCTGCCAATGGTGGTCGATCTCCGGGATGAATCTGATCACGAGTCCCCGACCCGAATCGTCGTGGTACCAAAGTCTAACCGAGTGGACGTTGAGCAGCTGATGGCGCATTTGTTTGCTACGACGGATCTGGAGCGGACCTATCGGGTTAATTTCAACATGATCGGGATTGATGGCCGGCCCCGGGTCAGGCCGCTGGTTGAACTGCTGAACGAATGGCTCAGGTTCCGTCAGGATACTGTCCTCAGGCGCCTGCAGTTCCGCCTCGACAAAATCCTTGATCGGCTTCACATCCTCGAGGGCCTGCTGATTGCCTACCTCAACATTGACGAGGTAATCAGGATTATCCGCACGGAAGATAAACCGAAAGAAGCCTTAATCAGGAAATTCAAACTGTCCGATCTACAGGCAGATGCCATTCTTGACTTGCGTCTGCGCCAGCTCGCGCGGTTGGAAGAAACCAGGATCAAGGGTGAGCAGGAAGAACTCGATGCAGAACGAGTCGACATTGAAAAGACGATTAAATCCAAGGCGCGGCTGAAAACACTCATTAAGAAAGAGCTGTTGGCGGATGCCGAAACCTATGGTGATGAACGACGCTCAGCCTTGATAGAGCGAGAGGAAGCTCAGGCGTTCAAGGAAAAAGATCTGATCTTTACCGAGCCAGTGACGGTGGTACTGTCCGAAAAAGGCTGGATCAGGGCGGCGAAGGGCCATGATATCAATGCCGAGGAACTCAGCTATCGTTCCGGCGACAAGTTTCTGCAGGCGATGCCTGGCCGTTCAAACCAGGATGCTGTATTCCTTGATTCAACCGGGCGGGCGTACACGGCAGCCATGCATACGCTGCCTTCGGCGCGAGGTCAGGGTGAACCGCTGACCGGTCGATTTAATCCACCTGCGGGTGCGGTGTATACCGGCGTCGCGCTGGCAGATAAGGAAGCACAGTTTGTTGTCTCATCTGATGCGGGCTATGGTTTCGTGGTTAACCTCGGTGATATGACGACCAAGAACAAGGCGGGTAAATCTGTTTTGTCGGTCCCTAAAGGTGGCATCGTCAACCAGCCTGCGCTGGTCGCAGATGAAAAGAACGAATTTATTGCGGCTTTCAGCAACGAAGGTCGTTTGCTGATCTTCCCGGTGGCAGAGCTGCCCAAGCTTGGGCGGGGAAAGGGGGTCAAAATTATGAATATTCCAAAGGCACGCGTTGAAGAGCGGCTCGAGTTTATGTCCTTTGTGCGGGTGTTGACTGAAGTTGATACCCTGGTGATCACCTCAGGCAAGCGCACCCTCAGTCTGAAGATTGATGAACTGGAACACTATCGGGGTGAACGGGCCCGGCGGGGGATGAAGCTGCCGCGGGGGTTCCAGAAAGTGGATGCGGTGACAGTGTTGAAAGGCGACTAAAGGAGTTGGTTCGCCTGTTCGTTGATCAGCTCCGGGCTAGTCAAACTGGTCACGCGACACAGATCCTTGGAGTCGATCAGCGAGTGATGGAATGTCTGCAGCAGGACCCTGTCACGAAGAAGGTCCTCACCCCGTGCTATAAGCAGGTCGCCATCGGCAATGGAGGCCAGGTAGCTGGCGGACTTGCGAATTTTTTCTGCTTCCCCGGTCAGGACATCCAGCGTCCCGCCAAACTTGATGTTGCCCGGCAGCAGCTCGCACAGCGCTCTGACCAGCAGGCCGGTTGAGGCTGCCCGATACATGGCATCAACTTCGTCAAAATGAACGACCAGCTCTTCTGGTGTGGTCTGCTCGACAATGCCGCCATAGATCTCGGCGGCATTAAAAAGCCGTTCGAACTGTCGCTCCATGTGGTGCGCAGGTCGTACACGGATAACAAGAATGCATTCACAGGTCTCTGCACCATCTTCTTCAAGCGGCGGCAGCGCTGCGGTTTCGTCACGCTCATTAAGGCCGGGTTCGTCGTCGGCAGCTTGCGCCTCTGGGTATAACAACTTTACGAAGGCAGCCGGGTTGCGCCACGCCAGCAACACCAGCGGGATGATGATGACGAGTAGAATCAACGCCCAGTTCCCACTCGGTGGCGACTCGCTGACGACGGCGACCCGGGCGAACCCGACCACTGAATCCTGGAACGTGATTTCGGTTGAGAAGCTCAAAGTGCCGCCCGACTCTCGACCCGCCTGGGCAATCAGTCGATCCGACTCATCATAGATAGCAACGAACTGAATGTACTCGTCACTGGCGAGTTCGCTGACGACGATGTTGAGCGACAGCAGGTTGTTCTCTACAACATAGGGAGCGATGTAGTGCGCGAGCTGGCTGGCGGTTGCCCTGCCGAAGTGAGTCTGCTGGGAGGTGCTGCGATAGCTGAACTCGGTGAACAGAGTCACAAAGATGAGCGCCCCGGTGACCGCCGCCGGCAGGGTCAGGAAAGCAATCAGCCGAACAACTGCTGGTGCCTGATGCTGCATGACTCCCCCGTGTTGCGTGGCGTATGCCGGCATTGACTTCAGCCATGGCTGAAGGCCGATACAGACAGGATGTACCCCTCGCGACCAATCGGGGTGGGTCTATTATAGCGGATAACGTTGCCAGGTGGATTGATTACCGGATAATACGCGGGTCCCGCAGGTGTTGATTATGACGGAACTTGTACTCATCAGTGTCAGTGGTACCGACAAGCCGGGTATCACCTCGCGAATGGCCAGCCTGCTGGCACACTATGATGTCGATGTACTCGATGTTGGCCAGTCTGTTATCCATGATCATCTGTCACTGGGCATCCTGGCTAACCTCCCCGACACCACAGACAGTATCCGAGAAGCGATTGCTGAGGCAGCCCATTCCCTGGATATCGAAGTAATGCTGACCCCTGTCTCGCGGGAAAGCTACGCAAACTGGGTTGGGTTGCAAGGCGCATCACGCTTTATCCTGACACTGCTGGCACGCCGGATCCGAGCTTCACATATTGCGGAGGTCAGCCAGGTCATTGTCGCCAATGGTCTCAACATCGACAATATCACCCGGCTTTCAGGCCGTGTTCCCCTGGAGCAGCCTGATGTCTCTGACAAAGCCTGTGTCGAATTTTCACTGCGCGGGACCCCAACCGATTCCTTTCGCGAACAGTTGCTTGCCATGTGTGCCGATCTTGATATTGACGTTGCGGTGCAGGAAGACGGCATCTACCGGCGCACTCGCCGCCTGATTGCGTTTGATATGGACTCAACGCTGATCAAGACAGAGGTGATTGATGAACTGGCTATGCTGGCAGGCGTAGGCGATGAAGTCTCTGCGATTACGGCAAGTGCCATGGCTGGCGACATTGACTTCGCCACCAGCCTGGCGCAGCGTGTCAGCCTGCTGGAGGGCCTGCCGGTCAGTGCCCTGTCAGAAGTCGCGGAACGGCTGCCCCTGATGGAAGGGGCAGTGCACCTGTTCGAGGTGCTGAATACACTCGGCTACAAGACGGCGATCCTGTCAGGGGGTTTCACTTATTTTGGTGAAGTGCTGCAGCGGAAACTCGGGATTGATTATGTTTTTGCCAACGAACTGGAGATTGGGGAGGGCTGTCTCACTGGCAGGGTCCTGCCGCCGGTTGTTGACGGTGCTCGCAAGGCAGAGCTGCTGCGTTCGATAGCGGATCGCGAAGGCATTTCGTTGAAACAGACCATTGCCGTGGGTGACGGCGCCAATGATCTGGCCATGCTGGATGCCGCCGGGATGGGTATCGCATTTCACGCTAAACCGCTGGTGCGGGAGAGTGCCGGCCATGCCATCTCAACGCTTGGCCTCGACAGTATTCTTTACCTGATGGGGATTCGTGACCGAGACGGTCTATAGGTCCTCGGCAGAGAAGTCGTAGTCCAGCTCCTCTAGCGGCTCGGAAATGTAGTTGCCCTGAATGTAGTTGATGCCCGTCATAAAGAGAGTCGGCAGTACATTTGGGTCCTCTACACCCGAAATGGCCGTCAGCACGCCGGTTGCCTGCAGCGATTGCACCATTTCGATCAGTTCCTGCTGTTTCTTATCGTCGTTCACGATCTGCAAGGCAAATGAGCCGTCAAGTTTGACTAAATCTGGTGTCAGATGTTTCAGCAGGTTGAATGGATTGAGTGAGCATCCGAAATGGTTGATGGAAGACTTGAGATGCAGCTCCTGTAACCCTTGAGTGAACTTGGCGGCCTGCTTGATGTAGGAAGTTGCGTCGTTCTCATGCAATTGCAAAGTGATTGCATCACTGGGTAGTCGCGCAGCTTTCAGCGCCACGCTCATCCAGGGCAGGAACTCATCGTCAGCGAGGGTCGTATGACTGAGATTGATAAAGAGTCGGCCCTCGCCGCCATTTTCGCGTTGTTCGGCCAGCTGCTTGACGGCCTGCAAGACGACCCAACGATCAATTTTGCTGAGCAGCCCGGTGTCCTCTGCGACAGGAAAGAATTGATTGGGTTTTAACAGGTTGCCTTCCGCATCAGGCAAGCGCAGCAGTACCTCGAACTGTTCCTCGTCGTCACCTTGCAAACTGACGATGGGCTGGTAGAGCAATTTGAATTCGCTGGCCGTCAGTGCGTGATTGATCAGGTCCTTGATAGCGTCGGTAGAAACTGACTGGCCTTCCTCTCCCACGGTAATCTTTGCGGGCTCGTAGAAGGTCCAGGCATTGCCGTCTTCAACCGATTCAGATGCCTTGTGCGCTCTGGACACAGCTTCCTCTGCGGTGGAGGTGTTCTCGCCGATCATGGAAATGCCGATGCTTATTGTCGTGTCATAACTTTTACCGGAGACTTCCGACATATGTCCTTCCACCAGCGCGCGCACGGTCTCCGCCAGTTCTTCAGCTGCACTCTTGTCATTGCCTGGTATCAGCACGGTGAAGACGTCGTCGCCGAACCGCGCCATCATGTAGTTGCTGTCGACAGCGCCCCGGATCACGGAGGCGATATCTCCCAGTACCAGATCAGCATTGGAGATGCCGGCTTCGGAGCGGATGCGGGAGAAGTGATCGATCGAAATGTAAAGCAGGATTGCTGTCTGCTTGCCTTCGCTGGCAGCATCGACAGTTTGTTCCAGCTGCTCATTAAAGTATTGCCGGTTGAACAGGCCTGTGAGCAGATCCTGGCTGGAAATTTCTTTGATCCGGTCTTCCAG
>Ga0255759_10002526_pt1 | contig 16308 bp, 12 predicted proteins | sample 101ome_20_FD_179959 | JGI IMG/M metagenome (GOLD analysis project Ga0255759, IMG submission 179959) | Coastal salt marsh microbial communities from the Groves Creek Marsh, Skidaway Island, Georgia - 101404AT metaG (version 2) | ecosystem: Environmental > Aquatic > Marine > Intertidal zone >...
TATCACTGCAGGACCGGCCGATTCTTTATCGCGCCGCGCTGTCTGAAATGATCGTTCCCTACGGCGACAGTGACCCCATGCACAGCTGGAAACACGTCCTGGACGCCAGCGAATACAACATGGGTACTCTGGTCAACAGTCTGAAGCTCGGCTGCGATTGCCTGGGTGAGATCTTCTACTTTGATATCAACCAGCTGACCTGGGACGGCAAGGTCAAAACGGTTGAAAACGCCATCTGTATGCACGAGGAAGACTACGGCATCCAGTGGAAGCACTACGACAGCGATTCAGAGACCAGTGAGGTACGGCGTTCCCGCAGGCTGGTCATCAGCTCGATTTTCACTATCGGTAACTATGACTACGGGTTTTACTGGTACCTTTATCTGGACGGCACCATCCAGATGGAGATCAAGCTGACAGGTATCGTGGGCGTCAGCGCAGTCACAGAAGAAACTGCCAATCCCGCCCAGTCGCCTCTTATCGGACGAGGTCTTTCTTCACCAGTACACCAGCACGTCTTCTGCTTCCGGCTGGACTGGGAACTGGACGGTGGGAACAACAGCCTGTTCGAGAACGAAATTGAGATCATGCCGATTGACGACAACAATCCGGATGGCACACAGTTCCGGTCAGTCAGCCGCCATCTGACTGATGAAATGAGCGCCATGCGCAATATTGCACCGGAGGTGAGCCGGTACTGGAAGGTCAGCAATCCAGGATCTTTAAACGGACTGGGCAACCCCGTCTCCTACAAGCTGCTACCTGCAGCATCACCCAACCTTTTCGCGCGGCCGGAATCCAGTGTTGGCAAACGCGGTGCATTTGGCCGGCATCACCTGTGGGCAACACCCTATGCCGAGGGCGAAGTCAGTGCGTCCGGCCCGTTCACGGTGATGCACAATGGGGAGGGTGGTTTGCCTGATCTTACAGCTGGCAACAGAGATATCGCGGAATGCGATCTCGTCATGTGGCATACGGTGGCACTAACACACGTCCCGCGCCCGGAAGACTGGCCAGTCATGCCGGTCGAATACACTGGCTTTCACCTGATACCGGTTGGTTTTTTTGATCGGAATCCAACTCTGGATTTACCCGGCAAGTGTCACTGAGAGAAGAGGCTAATCAGTGAGCAAAACAGGCTTTGTCTGGCACGAACGCTACATGTGGCATGACACCATGTCCGCCGCAGGTACCTACAGGATAAAGGGTGATCTGCAGCCCGGCCTCCACATAGAGAATGCAGAAACCAAGCGCAGGTTCAAGAACCTCCTGGATGCGTACGACGTAACCCCGCAGCTTCAGGCCCTTCCGTTCGGAGAAGCCTCGGATTCAGACCTGCTCCAGTTCCACACACCGGATTACGTCCAAAAGATCCAGGCACTGAGTGATGCCCAGGGCGGTGATGCCGGTGAGTTCACGTCATTCGGTCCTGGCTCAGCAGGCATAGCAAGGCTGGCCGTGGGTGGAACAACGGCCGCTATCAAAGCAGTCGCAACCGGGAAAGTCGACAACGCATACGCACTGACACGGCCGCCCGGGCATCACGCGGAACGGGATATCGGCCGCGGCTTTTGTATTTTCAACAACATGGGGCTCGGCGTGCTGAGTGCTATCAGCGAAGGTTTGACCGACCGCGTGGCGATAGTCGACTGGGATGTGCATCACGGCAACGGCACACAGCAGGTCTTTTACGATCGCTCCGATGTGCTGACTATTTCCATTCACCAGGACATGCTCTATCCCGTGGACATGGGAACATTAGCCGAAAATGGTGCAGGGAAAGGCGAAGGATTCAATCTGAACATACCCCTGCCCCCGGGTTCGGGTGGCGGTGCCTACCTGGCCGCCATGCAGCAAGTTGTTTTGCCAGCACTCGAAGCCTATAAGCCATCGCTGGTCGTCGTGGGCTGTGGTTACGACGCCAGCTACTTCGACCTGATGAGCCACATGATGCTGGTGTCAACGCACTATCGCGAGATGACAAGGATGATTAAGCAGGCAGCAGACCAGTTCTGTGATGGCAAGCTCATGATGAATCATGAGGGCGGCTATTGTGACTTTTATGTGCCCATCTGTGGCATGGCGGTCATGGAAGAACTGACGGGCATTCAAACTGCGGTGAGGGATCCTTATGCCAATACAGAACACGTACCGGTTCAGGCCCTGCAGCCGCACCAGCAGGACCACATTGACCGAGCGCGCCAGGGTCCGCTCGCCCACCTGAAGGGCAGGAGCTGAAATAAGATAGGTCTCGGCGCAGGAGCTGAAGGACAGAGGGAGGAGATTTCCCATGGCGAGGCTATTGATCTGGTCAGGTAGCGTTGGCTGCATGCACTGGTGATAAAGGCGCTGAAATCGCAATGCTGATCTTGGTGCCCCGCCCTGGTTCGCTGTCAATAGAAAGCGATCCGCCGGCTTCCTCGATCATCCCCCTCACAGTGCTTAGCCCCAACCCCAGGCCTTTGTCTTTCGTTTTGGTGCTGAAGAAAGGCTCAGTGACCTTCGACAGGTTATCCTCTGAAATTCCTTCACCGTCATCAGAAACCTCGACGATCAGCACGGGGTGATTCTGTGGTTCTGACTTATCCAGCCTCGAGTAGATAGTGACTTCACCCTGGTCAGCAATGGCTTCGACTGAATTCTTTACGAGGTTCAGGACAATGCTGGTTACTACCTGGCCATCCATGTCGACGATGACATCATCGACATCGAGTGTTGACGTGAGACGAATCCTGTCCGGACAAATCGCTACGCCGTTGCTTACACACTTTTCAATCAACCCTCGCAGCTTAGTGGGTACCGGGTTGATGGACAGCGAGGACGAAAATTCACCGATCTGTTGAGTGAGGCGAATACTGTCTTTGACCGCCGCGGCCACGTCATCGAGTATGAGCTGGGAGTTTTGATCGAGGTGCTCTTTGTTCACCAGCTCAAGATTACCTCTTATCACAGCCAGCAGATTCCTAAAGTCGTGCGAAATTCGTGCGCATGCCAGCCCTACAGCTTCGAGCTTGTTCAAGTTCCGTAACCGATTCCTTTCTTTCTGTAACTCCGTGATATCGGCTGCGGCACAAACCACATCCAAGGGCTCACCATTGGAGCTTTTGCGAGACGCGCTTGCGACAATGACGTTGATAGGGCCGCCATTCTCGGTGGTTAATATCGCTGGAAACGAGGCAATGTCTCGGCCACCTGTAGCCAACGCCAGAGCTTCTGCGAAGCCAGCTCTGCTGTCTTCATCCTCAGCATAATCATAGATTGAAGCACTCTCAGCCATATCGCCCAGCAGGTTTTCGGCGTACTTGTTCTGATGCGCTATTGTCCCGTCAAATTTTATCGTTAGCAGCAGGCAGCCTACCGCGTCTTCCAGCAGCGCGATGGTTTCTCGCTGACCGCTGATCGTCGTCGCTTGATCAACAATCTGACTGTCCTGCTTCGACTGCCTCAGATAGATGCCCCTCAGAGCCAGACAGGTCACGACAATCATGAGCAATTGGGTCAAAGACCGCAGAACGATGGCTTGACTGGACTCCAGGCTGATGACGACTTGCCCCGCATCTAAACCCATGACCATAGCGACGAGGGTGCACAGGGCCAGGAAAATTAAGACAAAGACGAAGCCACGGTTGCCATAAAAAACCGTGGACGCCAGCATCAATATCGGCGCAACCAGCATCATGTTGCTCAGCAGGCCTTTGAAGGCCGTCATCGACATGATGGTGATGCAAAGGAAACCCACTATTGCAGCCATCAAGGTGGCTTCGGATACCTTTGTGCGCACAAAATAAAGGGCGGGAAACAACAAGCTGGCAGTTGCGGGTAACATCAATATTCGGCCAGTACCTGAATCGAGCATTCTGAACAGGCCAAGGCCGCCGACAATGGGCGCCAGCACTGTCAACACGATGAAAAGATAGTGAAGCAGCCAGACTTGGGAGGACCTGGAGTCCATGATTGGCAGGGGTCATCCTGACTTCAGAAGCTTGTAGGATACCTGGACCGCTGGCCGTATCAAGCTAAAGAGACGCTCCAACATCAGCCTTTCGATAATACGAGTGATAGACACGCCCAATGGTTAGCCGTCGATCCGAGGATTGCCAGATCGATGGAGGTGTCGCTTGTTGGTAGAGGCGTCGCTTGTTGGTAGAGGCGTCACCTGTAGGTAGAGGCGTAACCTGTGGGCAGAGGCGTCACCTGTGGGTAGATATTGGAGGGGGCGTCGAAGCAATCGACGCTTTGGGGACCGCATGGTTGGTGGGTCGTGCTGGATTCGAACCAGCGACCAATTGGTTAAAAGCCAACTGCTCTACCAACTGAGCTAACGACCCCTATCGCAACGGCGGCTATCATACCGATTCCCAGTTAAAACTCAAGACAGCGAGGCAGACTCAGCGCTATAGCAGCAGGTGTCCACCGTCCAGTACCAGGTGCTGACCGGTCACGACAGAGTGTCCTTCGATAAAGCTCAGAATCGACTCTGCCACAGTTTCGGGTGTGCACGTGGTTCTGAGCGGGGTATTGGCCTCGAGGAAGGCTTTGCTCGCGTCATAAGTTTCCTGTCCCATACCTTCGGCCAGCCAGTCACCAGTAATAAAACCGGGGCAGACCGCGTTGACGCGAATCTCGGGTCCAAGCGCGCGTGCGAACGATTGAGTCATGGTGACAAGCGCGCCTTTCGAGGCAGCGTAAGCGATGGAGCTGCCCACACCCTTCACACCGGCGATTGATGCTACATTGACCACCGACGCATCACCGGAGGCAGTGAGCGCCTCGCGGGCCGCTCGGACCATCTGGAACGGACCGACCACATTAACGCCGTAGATATGTTGAAAGTCTGCGGCGTCTAAGCCTTCCAGGTCACCGTGGGCGACGAATTTTGTGGTCCCGGCATTGTTCACCAGGCAATCAAGCCTGCCCCACTTTTCGAGCGTGGCAGCAACCATGCGACGACAATCTGCATCGCTGCTGACATCTGCCTGACACAGCAGGGTCTCTGCCCCGAGGGCTTCACACGCTTCCGCAACCTGCTTTGCTGCTTCGGCACTGCGCGAGTAGTTAATCACGACATTGCCACCCTTCCCGGCCAACAATCGAGCAGTCGCTGCACCGACACCTGAGGATGAACCCGTCACAATTGAGACGCTGCCTTTAACTTCCATCGTATTAATCCTTCAGCAGAAAAGTCGCAAGATAACCTCAGGCTGATCGCTTGCCAATTAAAGCGTGCCGAGGTCACAGCCTCTGCGTTCAAGAATCGGCTTCAGCTCCCTGTACGCCGAAGGCGTCAGCGACAGTGGAATCCGTGGAAACAGGTGATGAATGATGTGGTACTGCATACCTGCCGAGAAAACATTACCCAGCTTGCTTTTCCAGCCCCGGGTATCTTTGTATCTGCCTTGCTCGACGCCCGGGTAATGAGGTGCCCATGCGAGGTAATAGAGCAGGTGGGCCTGCGCGATCATTTTCGGCAGCCACCACAACATTGCGGCCTCAATCGCGTGACCTGTCCACGCCATCGCGAACATGATCACCAGATAAGTGCCCTGGAAGATCAATGCATCAAGCATGAACTCAGATTTGCCGACGCGTTCCAGGCACTCGCCATAAGCACTATTGCGATCGCCTTCCGGCTGCAGGTTTTTAAGGTACGTCAGGAAGAAATCCGGCGTACTCCTGGCATGCACGTCATAATCCGGATCCAGTTCCGGGTCATTGCAGTGCGCATGGTGTTCCATGTGCGTCGCCCGCAAAACCCGGTACGGATAGACCAGCGGAATTGTCGAGACGTGACCCAGCAGCTCGTTCAGCCAGCGCAGCGGCTTGCCTCGCCCTGCAATAATATTGTGCTGGGCTTCGTGCGAGGGCAGATACGACAGGGCAACATTGAGCGTCGCAATCGGAAAGGCAATCCATAACGGCACCATATCGAGCAGCACCAGCGGGAACAGCGAGATGAAGATCATGCAGTTGCCGAGACCCCAGGCAACCGCACCCCAGGGCACGATGTTCATGTACTTCTTGGCAATCTCCCGCTCGAGCAGACCGAGCTGATCCTCCGTCAACTCATCAAGATTTTCAGGAATCGTCACTTGATCCATATCCAGCTCCCTCTAAATTGCGCCATCAAAGCAAAAGGCAGAACGATCAACGCACTCACAAGCCACGTCTGCATACCCGGGGTCATGACTTCAGCCGCGATCAGCAACTGGGTAACGAGCGGCCAGAGAAAACCGACAGCAAAGGCCATCGGTGACAAAAAAATCTTAATTAACAGTTGCAACGCTCTCTCCTTTCCTCGTAATGTAGACACCGTCTACTTTATTTAAGCCCATCATACAGATGGCGTCAACATGTATTTATGAGCTCAACGACAGCGAAACCCTATCACCACGGTAATCTTCGGGCTGAAATAGTGCAACGCGCCGTCGAAGTAATTGATTCTGAGGGAATTGAAGCACTCACACTGCGTGGAGTCGCTCGTGACCTCGGGGTTTCGCACGGCGCACCCAACCGGCACTTCAGGAACAAGCAGGCACTCCTTTCTGAGATCGCTGCAGAAGGCTGGACCGAAGTTAAGCGCGCGACGCTGCATGCGGCCATCGAGTCAGGCAGTGATGACCCCCGCATCAGGTTGAATGCCATGGGGCGCGGCTATATGCGCTGGGCCCTGAATCATCGACCTCTATTCCGTACCTTGTTTCACCCGGATGTGATGCGCTTTGCGACATCAGAGCTGCGCAGGGTGATGAGTGATTTCGCTGATTCGGTGCAGGAAGCCGTGGCGGCGACCCAGGTTGCTGGCCGGCATCCCGATGTACCGCTGCCGTTGCTGACCCTGTATACGAATTCGGTGCCAACGGGTGCCGCGCTTCTTCTCGTTGACCCGATTCTGGAAAGCGAGATGCGGGCTGACGGGGTTGACCAGGAGACACTGATTGAGCATGTCATCAATCTGGTCGTGCCACTTCCCGCTAGCTGAATTCGACGCCCTCGAACTTGCCTGAATCGCGCCACTGGTGCAGGTAGCTGAAATAGGCCACCGGCCCGAAAGGATAGCTGACCGCCCGCGTCGTGCCCTCATCCCAGCCCTTACCTTCATTGTTGTAATAACCGGGCGTGCATTCCGTTGTACCGATCATCATCGGGGGCGCCTGCAGCAACAGCTCAAGCCAGGCGTCTTCGGCTTCCCGGGTGACTTCGATTTCCCTGAAACCATGATCTCGCGCATGCTTCACCATCATACCGATCGTGTTACCACACTCCGTCAGGTTGTGCGGATAGTTGGAGATCAGGTTAGCACCCTGGCTTGCCTGGACGATAAAGAGATTCGGGAAGCCGTGAACGTGCACACCATGCAGGGTTCGCATACCCTCTGCCCAGTAGTCTGACAACTTGAGGCCTTCCCTGCCGACGGTGTCGTAACCAGCACGACGCTCGTAGGGCGTGCCCACTTCAAAACCCGACGCATAGATGATGCAGTCGACTTCGTACTCTACACCCGCGACGACAACGCCCGTCTCGGTGACGCGTTCGACACCCTGGCCATCCGTATCAACCAGCTGACAGCCAGGCTCATTGAAGGCCGGCAGGTATTCATCATGAAAACAGGGGCGCTTGCAGAGCTGCTGGTACCAGGCCTTCAGGTCCTCGGCCGTCTCCCGGTCTTCGACGATCGCATTACAGCGGGCACGGATCTCTTCCATCTTCTCAAAGTCGGCGTCCTCGTAGGCTGCCATCATGTTCTCGACGGTCAACTCGTCCCTGTCAAGCTTGCTGATCTTGTCTCGAACCCGCTTCGAGATATCGGTCCAGCCGTCCTGCACCAGGTCTTCTTCTGCGGGCTGACCGGTCTGGTTCGCCGTGAAATTTTCAATCCAGCGCATCTGCCAGCCTGGCGTTGCAATCGCCTTGAACCACTCAGGATCAATCTCCTGATTGTTCCGCTCATCAACTGAGGACGGTGTGCGCTGGCAGACGTAGAGTGCTTTTGCACTCTTTGCCAGGTGTGGGATGCATTGCACGGAAGTGGCACCCGTCCCAATAATCGCGACGCGCTTGTCGGCCAGCTTCGAGAGCGGCGCGCCGTCAGGATCGCCTCCAGTGTACTCGTAGTCCCAGCGACTGGTGTGAAATGAATGTCCCTTGAAGGATTCGATGCCCGGGATGCCCGGCAATTTTGGCACATGCAGCGGACCGGTTCCCATGCCGACAAACTGTGCAGTGAAGTCGTCACCCCGGTCTGTCGTGATATGCCAGACCTTCTCTGCTTCATCCCAGCGCAGTTCTCTGACCTGGGTATGGAACAGCGCGTTATCATAGAGATCATACTTGCGCCCGATACGCTGGCACTGTTCAAGAATCTCAGGCGCGAACGCATATTTGCGCGACGGCATGTGGCCGGTCTCTTCCAGCAGCGGCATATAAATGAGAGCCGCCGTATCGCACATGGCCCCTGGGTAACGGTTCCAATACCAGGTACCACCGAAGTCTCCGCCCTTTTCGATAATGCGGACGTCCTTAATGCCGTTTTCGACGCAACGCGCGCCAGTAACCAGCCCAGAGAAACCACCGCCAATGAAAGCCACGGTCACATGGTCTTTTTTAGGTTCGCGCTCTGTTCTGGGCACATAAGGGTCTTCCAGGTAGTGCGACAACTGATCCTTGATTTCGATGTACTGGTCGTTGCCGTCTTCGCGCAGTCGCTTGTTACGCTCCTCGCGATACTTCTGGCGCAGTGCTTCTTTATCGAACTTAACCGGTTCGTGGTTCGCGGCTTCTGACATGTTTCCTCCGGCTGCCTGATCGTCAAACTGGAACGGTGAAAATGATGGAGTAGCCATGATCACTTATCAAACTCCGGCAGCTGGGCGAATCCCTGGGAATTACTGAAATCTATTTTGCGCGGCTGCTCCTCGAAATCTTTCAACGGAGCAAGTTTGGGTTCGAACCAACCACCGTCAGTTCAAATTAACGACCTGCGAGCTGGAAGTGCAAGCTATAATCGCCATATGAAACTCAACTACAAGAACACCGCCAAGACGTTCGACGAGCTCTTTACCCAGGCAGGTCGTGCCCGTCCGGGCCTGTCAGAGCTCAGCAATTTCCTCAAGAAGGAAAGCCTGGTGAGCCTGAACCAGCGCCAGAGTGCCGCTGAAATGATGATCAGGACCATGGGCATCACCTTCACTGTCTATTCCCAGGGCGAGAACATTGATCGCGAATGGCCCTTCGACATTATTCCCAGAACGATCCTGAAAAAAGAGTGGGAACGCGTCCAGGAAGGCCTGGTGCAGCGACTGACCGCTCTCAACTGCTTTATCAACGATGTCTACAACGACCGCAAAATCATCAAGGATAAGGTCGTCCCTGCGGCGCTGCTGGATTCGTCGACGAACTTTCGCGAGGAATGCGTCGGCATTACACCTCAATTCGGTGTTTGGGCGCATATCTGCGGCTCCGACCTGATCCGCGATGCTGACGGCACCATGTATGTGCTGGAGGACAACCTGCGGGTACCTTCGGGGGTCTCCTACATGCTGGAGAACCGCAACATCTCGAAGCGGGTACTGCCCGAGCTGTTCGAGCGTTACAACATCCAGCCGATGGATAACTACCCAACCCAGCTTTTCGATACGTTGAGTTCTATCTCGCCCTACCCCGCCGACTTCCCTGAGGTCGCGGTGCTGACACCCGGGATATTCAACTCTGCCTACTTCGAACACTCGTTCCTCGCACAGCGTATGGGTGCAGAGTTGGTTGAAGGCTCTGACCTCGTGGTCGGCGACGATGACTGCGTGTACATGAAGACTGTCGGCGGGCTTTCCCGCGTTGACGTGATCTACCGGCGCATCGATGACCTGTTCCTTGACCCTGAAGTATTCTTAAAGGAATCTGCCCTGGGCGTGAAAGGCTTGATGCGAGCCTGGTCGAAGGGAAAAGTCGGTCTGGCCAACGCACCGGGTGCCGGCGTTGCCGATGACAAGGTTGTCTACACCTACGTGCCCGAGATGATTAAGTACTACCTGGGTGAAGACCCGATTCTGCCGAACGTGCCCTCCTACAAGTGTGAAGATAAGACCCAGCGCCAGCATGTACTGCAGAACCTCGAGAACCTCGTCGTCAAACCGGCAAACGAATCCGGCGGCTATGGCATGTATATCGGCCCACGTGAAAACAAACGCACTACCGCAGAGATGAAGCGGCGCATCAAGGCCAACCCAAGAAACTACATTGCCCAGCCCATCATCAATCTCTCGACGGTGCCGACCCTGTGTGACAACGCCATCGAACCGCGGCACGTCGACCTGCGACCCTTTATCCTGCAGAGCGACCGTTCCTTCGTCACCGCGGGCGGCTTGACCCGCGTCGCCCTGGTGAAAGGATCTCTGGTTGTGAACTCATCACAGGGGGGCGGCAGCAAGGACACCTGGATCATCGAGGAGAAAAACCCATGATGCTTTCACGGGTAGCAGAGCGCATGTACTGGTTCGGTCGCTATATCGAGCGAGCAGAAAACACGGCACGCCTGCTCAACGTTAATACCAACCTCATGCTCGATCTGCCTAAGGTGAAATTTATCTGGAACAGCCTGATCGATATCACCGGTTCCCAGCAGGCCTTCGCCGCTCGTTTCCAGGTCGAGGACGAGCGCAATGTCGTCAAGTTTCTGCTTGACGATCCGTCAGGCTCCATCAAGCACAGCATCGAGATGGCGCGCGAGAACGTTCGGACAACGCGCGAGATCATGCCAAACGAGACATGGGAGAAGGTCAACGAGCTCTACATGTACGTACCGGAGAACATAGCCAGCGGACTGAGACGTACCGGCCGCCATCAGTTTCTAAAAGACGTGATGCGCAGCTGCCAGGAGATCACGGGCTATCTTGCCGGTTCTATGAGTGCCAACGAGGCCTATAACTTCATCAAGATCGGTCGCAATCTGGAACGGGCCGACATGACCACCCGCATCATCGATGTCGGTGTACTGAATCTCACCATCGATGAAAACTCAGAGATCAAAGAATACGAAAATATACTCTGGAACAACGTGCTGCGTTCGTCGACCGCCTACCAGATGTATCGCCAGCATGTGAAAGACCGGGTCAATGGAGAAGACGTTTGTGACTTCATGATCAACGATCCCGCCTTCCCGCGCTCCGTGACGCACTGTCTGAAAGAGGTTCAGAGCTGCTTCGAGACGCTGCCGAATCCAGATCATCCACTTCGCACCCTCGCACACACGCAGCGCATGATTGCGGGCAGCGATGTCATCTCACTGTTGAACGAGGGTGGCCTGCACCAATACATCGATGAGATTCAGGAGGACCTGGCTGATATCCATGAGCAGCTGGTGCAAAACTGGTTTCGGCATGATTCTGCCGTCTTACCTGCGGCAGCTGATGCCGGCTAGCCCTTCTGCTCGACACAGACCCCGGCGGGGGCATCGCCCATCAACGGGGTTTCAGCTGCAGGGGCCGCAAGCGGCCCCTTTAACTTCACAAAGATCGAGGAGACCGGCTAGACACGCTCGATAATGATGGCCGGCGCCATGCCGCCACCCGTGCACATGGTAATCAGACCGGTGTTCAGGTCACGACGTTCCAGTTCATCCAGCACGGTACCAATCAGGATAGAGCCGGTGGCGCCGATCGGATGACCAAGGGCCATAGCGCCACCATTGACGTTAACCTTCTCAGGATCCAGCTCAAGATCACGCATAAACTTGGCCGCGACCACTGAAAACGCTTCATTCACCTCGAACAGATCAATATCGTCAGTCGTCATGCCGGCACGTGCGAGCACTTTTTTGGCCGCGGGGACCGGTTCATTGAGCATCAGTGTCGGACTGCCGCCGGCAGTCGCAATCGCCCGAACCCGGGCTCGCGGCTTCCAGCCGACTTTGTCGGCATATTCCTTCGAGGACATGATGATGGCTGCTGCGCCATCGACGACACCGGAACTGTTGCCAGCGTGATGCACATGATTGATCTTAAGATCCGGATAGGCCCGCTTCACCAGCTGGTCGAAGGTCTCACCGTCGTTATCAATGGGTACTCCCATGAACTGATCGAACACCGTTTTCAGCTCTGCCAGTGATTCCATCGTTGTGCCGGGGCGCGGAAACTCCTCCCGATCGAGCGCAACTGAACCGTCATCGTTCATGACAGCGATCACGCTCTTGTCGAAATGTCCGTTCTCGATAGCATGTTGGGCCCGCTTCTGGCTCTCTACGGCCAGCGCATCAACATCTTCGCGACTGAAGCCTTCCAGCGTCGCAATCATGTCGGCACAGATGCCCTGGTGTGGCTGCGGATGCTGGTCGCGCAAATGCAGATTGCCGCCATCAACGGTGCGATTGTTGTTGCGGTCTTTGCCTGACAGGGTTGCGGTGTAGGACATCATCTCGACCCCGCCCGCGACACAGAGATCGTCCATACCGGCCATGATGTTAGCTGCAGCAATATTGGCAGAAGTGATGCCCGATCCGCAGAAACGATCAAGGGTGACACCACTGGCGTGCTCACTCCAGCCCGCATCCAACGCCGCCATGCGGCCAACGTCATTACTCTGGTTGCCGACCTGGGTACTGCAACCAATGACGATATCGTCGATGTCTTCGGACTTGAGGTTGTTACGCTCGCCAATCGCCTCAAACACCTTGGCCAGCAAACGGCCTGAATGGAAGTGTGAAAGCGCGCCTTTGCCTGGCTTGCCGACACCACGCGGCGTGCGGGCGGCGTCAATAATGTAGCAATCTGCCATGTGAGTTTCTCCTGCTGTATCAAGTGGAATCAAAGATCGTCGGGCATGATCACAAGCAATGACGCTAAAATCAAATTCGGCCGAACCTGTTATTCTTAAGCTATGACCGAACTCAATACCTTCCGCAAAGAGACCCGCGAGTGGCTCGAAACCCATTGCCCGCCCTCGATGCGGACCCGGATGGTACCCGGTGAAGAAGTGACCGGCAGTACGAAAAAGCGCAGCAGTAACCCAGATGCCTACCTCTGGCTGGAAAACATGGCAGCGCGCGGCTGGACGGCGCCCACCTGGCCCAAGGAATACGGTGGTGGTGGCCTGTCGATGGATGAATTCCTCGTACTGCTCGAAGAGCTGCAGCACATCAATGCCCGCCCGCCACTCGGCGGCATGGGTATCGCCATGATAGGTCCAACCCTGCTCGAATACGGCACCGAGGCGCAGAAGCTGCGTCACCTGCCACCGATCGCCCGCGGCGAGGTGGCCTGGTGCCAGGGGTACAGCGAGCCTGGCGCCGGCTCTGATCTTGCCAGCCTGCAGACCCGGGCAGACGACATCGGCGACTTCTACCAGGTCAATGGTTCAAAGATCTGGACGTCGGGTGCTAATTACGCAGACTGGATGTTCTGTCTCGTGCGGACTGATCCCACAGCACCAAAACATCAGGGCATCAGCTTCCTGCTGTTCAGCATGGACAGCCCCGGTGTCAGCACCATACCGATCAGGCTGATCAACGGCGAGTCACCTTTCTGCCAGACCTTTTTTGACAACGTCATGGTCCCAAAAGAAGACCTGGTGCACCGGCCCGGCGAGGGCTGGACCGTCGGCAAGCGACTGCTTCAGCATGAACGCTCAGGGCTCGCCGCACTCGCCAGCGCAGAGACAGCCGGCGCCATGGAGCGTATCCGGCCGCTCAAGCCTTTGCCAGACCTGGCCGAAACCTACGACAGCATGACACCTTCACTCAGAGCGGAAATCCTCGACAACGAGATGCTGCGCCGTGCATTCCTGCTGACCCAGCGCCGCACTGTCGAGGAATCGGAGGCAAAGACACCCGGGGCTGCGACTTCTATTTTCAAGTATGTCGAGGCTGAATACGTCAAGGCGCAGCTCGAGCTGCAGGTAAAGATTCGTGGCACAAGCGGTCTTGGATGGGAGGGAGCCCCCTTCACCGATGAAGAAATCAGCAAGGGCCAGCTCTGGCTGGAATCAAAAGCGATTTCTATCGCTGGTGGCTCAAATGAAATACAACTGAATATCATTGCCAAGCGAGTGCTCGGCCTGCCGGACTGAAGACGCAAGCCGGCACATCAAGGGGAGAACCATGACAGAAATTATTACCGGGCCACTCTGGGCCGCACGCAACTGGTCGGCCGATGCCGGTGCCGGCAGCATTCACGATGACGACACAGCCGAGGAGCTCGGGTTTCGCGGTGGTACCGTCGCCGGTGACGTCCATATGAACCAGTTTGTGCCTGTACTGGTTAACATCTTTGGTAATGAATGGTGCGAGACGGGCAACCTGTCACTGAACTTCCGCAACGCCACCGTCGACCAAGAAAAAGTCCAGGTCTTCGCCGAAAAGCCAGCGCTGGGACAGACGCAGACCCGGGTCTGGATGGAGCGCGAAGACGGCCTGCTGGTGAGTGAAGGTACTGCTGCCATCGGTGACCATGCGCAGTCGGCGCTGCGCGCCAAGGACTACCGGCCGTGTGATCCGTCTGAGCTCAGGATTTTAAACAAGGTTCAGCCGGGCATGTCGCTCGGCACCTACGAGGTTCACGCCGGCACCGACAAGCAATTTAAGCGTTACGACACCCAGGTCATCAGCGACCCCCTGTCCTGGTACCGCGATACTTCACCCTGGGGTGACGTCATCGCTGCGCCCTCCACGGTACTTGAGTTCCTGTGGGCACCCGCCATGCAGGGCCTGGGCCCACTGGTGGGCGATTCCGTCGGCCTGTTCGGTGCGATTGAAGTCGGGTTTCACCACGGCCCAATGCTGATGAACCGGCACTACCGGATAGAAACTGACGTTGTTTGTGTCGGCCAGAGTCCGCAAACGGAGTACCTCTGGTATGACATGGCGGCCTTCAACAATGACAATCAGCTTGTCGCCACGCTGCGCATGCAGTCACGGGCAATGAAGGCATCGTCGCCGCTCTACGAGCAGGCAGCGAGCTAGACGAGAACTAGATGGATGGCGCTGGTCTCGATTACGCCGGCTCAAACCGGGATGTAGTCAGGGTAAACCGGGTCCCAGATCATGTCGTCCAGGGCTTTATCCAGTTCAGCAGGCGATCTCATCGGGGCGCAGCCCTCTTCAACCGCGCGCAAAGCCACCGCGAGGGCGACCGCGCGAGAAACTTCCCGCAGGCGAGTGACTGAAGGATAGAGCGAGCCGGTGTCCAGTTCCTCTTCTGAAACTGACCTGGCGAGTGCCGCTGCCGCCGCATTCACCATGCCATCTGTCACGGCCTTGGATTCCGCGACAAGGGCACCGAGACCCAGGCCCGGGAAGATGAAAACATTGTTACCCTGGCCAATGGTGTAGGTTTTGCCGTCAAGCTCAACCGGGTCATAGGGGGAACCCGTCGCCACCAGCGCCTGGCCGTTTGACCATTTGAGCAGATCCGCAGGCGAGGCTTCTGACAGGCTGGTTGGGTTTGAAAACGGCAGGATAATTGGCCGCTCGGTATGGCTCAGCATTGATTCAACAATGCCCTGGTGGAACGCACCGGGCGAACCGCTCGAACCGATGAGAATAGTGGGTCTGTAGTTGTCGACCACCATTTCCAGGTTCGGGTCATTAACGTCTAGGTCGTACTCCCGCGCCATCTCGCGTGACCAGGCAATCTGCTGCTTATAGTGATCCTCGGGGATACGATCACCGATCACGAGGCCCTTGCTGTCGAGTACCGCAATGGATCGCGTGATTTCATCCTCTGCCAGTCCGAACTGGGACAGCTCGTCCATGATCTGCAGAGCAATCCCGTAACCGGCGGCGCCTGCACCATGAATCACGATGCGCTGCCCGGCAAGTTTCTCACCCTTGGCACGCAGGCCGGAGAGCACACCGGCAACAGTCACCGCACCCGTGCCCTGAATGTCGTCATTAAACGACAGGAAACGGTTGCGGTATTTCTCGAGCAGGATGAGCGCGTTGTTGTTCCTGAAATCTTCCCACTGAATCAGGCACTGCGGGAAAACTTCCGCGACAGCTTCGACAAATTCTTCACACAGCTCAAAATACTCATCACCGGTGACCCGGGGATGGCGCCAGCCAAGATAGAGGTCGTCGTTGAGCAGTTCTTCGTTATTGGTACCAACATCCAGGCAGATCGGCAGCGTCTGTGACGGGTGAATACCCGCGCCCGCGGTATAGAGTGCCAGCTTGCCAACCGAGATAGCCATGCCGCCCGCGCCCTGGTCACCAATACCAAGAATCGATTCGCTGTCAGTAATGACAATGAGGCGGATGTCGTCAAAGAAAGGACCCCGTCTCAGCATGTCTTTCATGCGGCCCCTGTCTTCCGGCGTGATCCATAG
>Ga0255759_10002532_pt1 | contig 16281 bp, 18 predicted proteins | sample 101ome_20_FD_179959 | JGI IMG/M metagenome (GOLD analysis project Ga0255759, IMG submission 179959) | Coastal salt marsh microbial communities from the Groves Creek Marsh, Skidaway Island, Georgia - 101404AT metaG (version 2) | ecosystem: Environmental > Aquatic > Marine > Intertidal zone >...
CCCACGAACGAGTTGCCCCGTTGCTGGTTTTCAAGACCAGTGCTTTCAACCGCTCAGCCACCTCTCCTTGAAATAATTATGTCTCTTATTACTATCAAAGTACTTAAATAACAATAATTAACTCTCTCTAATTATGCTAGTTGATGCTTATTAATTATGATAATTATTCAAATGTTCAAATTATTTCTAAATTTAATCTTTTTGTTCTTTTTAATTTTTAATCAAGCTTTTAGTGACGATGGTTTTAACGAATGGAAAATAAAATTTAAATCTAGAGCTATTAATTCTGGCATCTCAGAAAAAGTTGTAAACGAAATTATGGCTGACGCTATTTTTTTACCTAAAGTGATTGAATACGATAGATTTCAACCAGAATTTTATGAAGATACTTTTACATATATAAAAAAAAGATCTTCGAAAAGCAAAGTAAGAGAAGGTCTTAAAATATATAAAAAAAATAAAAATATAATTGAAATTGTTGAGAAAGAATTTCAAGTAGAAAAAGAATTATTACTAGCTTTAATGGGTATAGAGACTAATTTTGGAAAATATTTAGGAAAAATGGATATTGTATCCTCATTAGCTACTTTGAGTTACGATAAAAGGAGAAGTGAGTTTTTCTCTAAAGAATTGCTAATTTTATTAAAGTTAGTAGATAACAATATAATAGATAGAAAAATTTTATACGGATCTTGGGCTGGTGCTTTCGGCAATTTTCAATTTATGCCAAGGACCATTCGAAATTATGCCATTGATTACAATAACAATAAAACAATTGAGTTAAAAAATATTGAAGATTCATTTGCATCAGCTGCCAATTATTTAAAAACAATTGGTTGGAAGAAAAATCAACCGTGTTTTTTTAAAATTGAACTTAAAGATAATATCCCAAAGAAATATTTAAATTCATCTGCTAGAAATATAAAAAATAAAAGAAAAATAAACTTTCTAAAAAAATATATTAAAAATTTTGATGATTTAAATATCAAAGAAAATTTATCTGCTGCAATTATAATTCCTGATAAAGATATCATACCTGGAGCTGAAACTCTTTCACCTGCTTATATAATATTCGATAATTATGAAAAAATCTTAAACTGGAATAGGTCTTTAAGATTTTCTTTAGCAGTTTGCACTCTCAAAGAAAGATTTGAAAATGAAATTTAAAACAATTTTATTTTTATTTATTCTATTAGCCTGTTCACCGCAGCTAAAAACTATTAATATGAATAAACCATACGCTGCAAATGGTTTTGCATATATTTATAATGAACTTGATTTTGTTGAAAAAATTATAAAAGGAAAAATGAATAATGATATTTTACAAATTTCTCATCAAAATCTTAAAACTGGTACTTTGATCAAAATCATTAATCCAAAAAATAAGGAAAGCTTAGTTTTAAAAAATATTAAAAGAATAAGATATCCAGAATTTTATAAAGTTCTAATAACAGAAGCCGTAGCACAAAAATTAAAATTAGATAAAAATTTACCAATATTAGAAATTATAGAAGTGAGAAAAAATAAATCATTTATAGCTAAAGAGGCCAAAACTTTTAATGAAGAAAAAAAAATTTCTTCAAACGCACCTGTAGAAAATATTCAAATATCAAATATTTCAAAAGAAAAAAGTAAAAAAAATATCAAAAGTTCAGAGCAGATTTATATTCTTTTAGGTTCCTTTTACTCAATTGATACAGCAAATTTTTTGAAACAAAGAATCACCAAGGATGTGCCAGAATTTGACATTAATAAATTAATGATTAAAAAGAGTAATATTAAAGAAAATTTAGTAATATCAGGACCTTATAACTCTATTAATTCCGTGAAAAATGATTACATTCTACTCAAAACTTTTGGATTCGAAGAACTAGATATTTTCTTTAATGAATAAATTTTTACTAACATTAATATTGTTAATTAGTTTAACTACTAAACTTTTTTCAAACCCAAATATACAGGCTAGAACAGGAATATTAGTCGACTATCACTCCGATGAAGTTTTATTTGAGTTAGATCCTGATGCACAAATTTATCCTGCTTCAATGACTAAAATTATGACTGCAATAATAGCTTTTGATTTAATCAAAGAAAACAAACTATCCTTAGATGATAAATTTACAGTTTCTGAAAATGCTTGGAGATTATCTCAAGCTGGATATTCATCAATGTTTATTATGATTAATGATCAAGTTTCTGTTGAAGATCTTCTAAAGGGAATAATTATTGCTTCTGGAAATGATGCATGTATAGCTCTTGCTGAGGGAATAGCTGGATCAGAACAAAACTTTGTAGATATGATGAATGAGAAAGCGGGTGAGATTGGTATGACTACTACTAATTTTACAAATTCTTCAGGAATTAATGACCCGAATAACATATCTACAGTAAGAGACATAGCATTGATGTCTAAATATTTAATAAAAAACTATCCTGATTACTATGAACTATTTGCTGAAAAAACTTTTACATGGGATAGAACTGGCGGCGAACCTATAAAACAAGGGAATCGTAATCCTTTATTATATAAAAACATTGGTGTTGATGGTGTAAAGACCGGTTATTTAGCTGTTGAAAAATACTCTTTAGCTAGTTCAATGAAAAAAAATGAAAGAAGAATAATTGCTGTAGTATCAGGTTTTGAAACTAAAAATTTAAGAAGTTCTCAGTCTTTAAAATTATTAAACTGGGGGTTTAGAAACACAAATACTTTTGAGATTTCAAAAAAAGACGAGACTATTTTTGAGATAGATACATGGTTGGGTGTAAAACCCAAGATTAAAGCAACTACAAAAGAAGATTTTTACGTAACTATTAATAAAAAAGATATTAGATATTTAACCGTTTCATTAGATTACAAAGGACCTATCCAAGCCCCAATTTATAAAGATACAGAAATAGCAAAAATTATAGTTACTCAGAAAGATAATACTATTAATGAAATTCCTTTATATGCAGCGGAAGATGTTAAAAAGGTAAATTTTTTTAAAAGCCTTCTAACCTCTCTTAATTATTTGATTTGGGGAGATGTTTAAAAAAAAACCTTTTTTTATAGTCTTTGAAGGTGTAGAGGGCTGCGGAAAATCTTATCAAAGTAAAAAACTCTTTAATAGATTAAAAAAGTATAAAATTAAAACTATATTAACACGAGAACCTGGCGGCACAAAAAGTTCAGAATTGATAAGAAATTTAATATTAAAAGACTACTTTAACAAAAACACAAAAGAAAAATTCGACAAATACACAGATACGCTGTTATATTTAGCTGAAAGAAATAAACAAATAATAAATAAAATTAAACCTGCACTTTTAAAAAAAGAAGTTGTGATTTGTGATAGATTTACAGACTCTACTTTGGCTTATCAAGTTTATGGAAAAAAAGTAGATATTAAATTTATTAATAATATTCATAAAAAAATTTTAGGTAAAATAAAACCTAATTTAGTTTTTATTTTAAAAGTTTCTGCCAAATCTTCGAAACAAAGACTAAAAAAAAGAAAATCCAAAAACAGATATGATAAGTTCGCACAATCTTTTTACACTAAAGCTCAACAATCATTCCTGAAAATTGCAAAAAATAAAAAAAATTATTTTATTTTAGATTCTTCTTCTAATGATGCAGTGTTAGAAAAAAAAATTTTTAATATAGTAAATAAATACCTAAATATTTAATGGATTACCCTAAATATTTTAATCCAAAAAATTCGCTAAAATTGTTTGGTTTAGAGGAAAATTTTAATTTTTTATCATCAATATACGCAAAAGACAAATTTCCTAAAGTTTTAATGCTATCTGGATTAAAAGGAACTGGTAAATCAACTTTAATTAATCATCTTTTCTTTTCAATATTTGATGAACAAAATTATAATAGATCAAAATATTCTATATCGGATGCTTCTGTTTTTTATAAAAAATTTAGAGAGGGCATTTTTCAAAATATACTATATGCAAATGGATCTGATTTTAAATCATTAAAAGTTGAAGATATTAGAAATCTAAAATCTGTTATACAACAATCATCAATGATTGATAGCGATAGATTTATTGTATTAGATGATATCGAACTTTTTAATTCTAATAGTCTTAATGCATTACTGAAAATTATTGAGGAACCGAGTAAAAAAAATTATTTTATCCTTATCAATAACAAAACTAAGCCAATATTAGATACAATCAAATCAAGATCTTTAGAAATCAAAATTATTCAAAATGAAAATGAAAGAGTTAGAATTATCAAAGAACTAATTAAATTGAATAATATTAATACTGTTTTAGATCCTGAACAATCTAAATTAACACCAGGCAATTTTATAAAATTCAACTATGCTTTTGATGAATATAATATATCACCAATGGACAATTTTACAGATAATCTATCAATATTTCTAAATTTACATAAGAAAAATAAAGACATATTGTTTATAGATATAATTTTTTATTTGTTAGATTTCTATTTTAAAAATTTAAAAGACCAGCATATTCTTCAAAACGATAAAGTTTATGAATTAAAAAGTTTTGTTTTAGATAATTTAAATAAATACTTGACTTTCAATCTTAATCAAAATTCGTTAATAAATGCAATTAACAACAAATTAAATTATGGCTAAAAATTTTTATATAACAACGCCTATATATTATCCTTCTGGTAAACCACACATGGGTCATGCTTATTCAAGCATAGTAGCAGATATTTTCGCTCGTTTTAAAAGACTTGAAGGGTACAACGTTTTATTTTTAACAGGCACAGATGAACATGGTCAAAAAATTGAAAAAGAAGCTAAAAAAAATAATAAAGATCCAAAGATTTTTTGCGATGAATTATCTGAAACTTTTAGATCTCTTACGAAAACCTTAAATTTAACTAATGATGATTTTATCAGAACTACAGAAATTAGACATCATAAATCTGTGATTGATATTTGGAATAAGTTAGTTGATTCAGGTGATATTTATCTAGACAAATACAGTGGTTGGTACTCAGTTTCAGATGAAGCTTTTTACGAAGAAGATGAGATCGAAGAAAACGATGGAAAAAAAATATCAAAATCTTCGGGATCATCTGTTGAATGGGTAGAGGAAGAGTCTTATTTTTTTAAACTTTCTGCTTGGCAGGATAAACTTATAAAATTCTACGAAGATAATAAAAAATTCATTTTGCCAGTGTCGAGACGTAATGAGGTTATGCAATTTGTAAAAAAAGGTTTAAAAGACCTTTCAATTAGCAGAACTTCATTTTCTTGGGGCATACCTGTTCCCAAAAATAACAAGCATGTAATCTATGTATGGTTAGATGCACTAACTAATTATATAAGCGCTTTAGATTATCCAGATACGACAAGTGTAAAATACAAAAATTTTTGGCCAGCAGATATTCATATAATTGGTAAAGATATATTAAGATTTCATGCTATTTTTTGGCCTGCTTTTTTAATGGCTGCAAAACTTCCTTTACCTAAAAGAGTTTTTGGCCATGGGTGGATTCTCTCTGATGATAAGAAAATGTCAAAATCATTAGGCAATATTTTAGATCCTATAGAAATCATAGGCAAATATGGAATTGATCAATTACGATATTATTTGATTAAAGAGGTTTCTTTAGGAAATGATGGATCAATTTCTTTAGAAAATTTAAAAAACTGTATTAACAATGATTTAGCTAATAACTATGGAAATCTTTGTCAGCGTGTTTTTTCATTTATTAAAAAAAATTGCAATAATAAAATTCCCAAAAAAAGTAAGCTTCTAGAAAGTGATAAAAAATTAATTGATAATATCAAAAATAATTTATCTAAAATAGAATTTTTTATGAATAATCAAGATTTAAACGAATATATTAAAATGGTAGTAGGTTTTTCTTTTGATTCAAATAAATACTTTAATGACTCCGAGCCTTGGGCAGTAAAAAAAACAGACCCTGAAAGAATGAAAAACATATTATTTACTATAATGGAACAAATTAAAAATATTAGTATTTTATTAAATCCAATTATTCCTATTGCAACAAATAAAGTTCTTGGAGCTATGAATATATCTAATCAAAATATAAACTTAGATAAAATAAAAGATGAAAATATATTTGATCATGATAAAGAACTTAATAATCTGGAAATTCTATTTACCAAAATCGAAGATGATAATTGATTCACATTGCCACTTAAATTATGAGCCTATGTCTCTTTCCTTAAAAGAGACAATAAAAAGAGCTAATAATGATGGTGTAAAATATTTATTAACTATTTCAACAGAGGACAAAAGCTTTAATAAAATTTTAAAAATAGTTAAAGAATTTAAATGTGTGTATGGCACTTATGGTATTCATCCTCATGAAGCTAAAAATCATAATAAAATTAAAGCAGAATATGTAATTAAAAAAATTAAATCAGATAAAAAAATGATCGGAATAGGTGAGAGCGGTTTAGATTTTTATTACAACCATTCTGAGAAAAATGATCAAATAAGATGTTTTGAAGAACATATTACTGCAGCACAAGAGTTACAGATTCCTATAGTTGTTCACACCAGAAGTGCTGAAAAAGAAACTTTAGAAATAATAAAAAAAAGGAAGATTGAAAAAGACTTTAAAGTTTTAATTCACTGTTTTACTGGTTCAAAAGATTTTGCATTTAAACTACTTGATCTTGGGGCTTATATTTCAGCAAGTGGAGTAGTTACATTTAAAAAGTCTGAAGAGTTAGCAAATACATTTAAAGAAATACCTGCTAATAGAATGCTAGTTGAAACTGATGCTCCTTATCTATCTCCTGTTCCTTTAAGAGGAAAACCAAATGAACCAAGTTATATTATCCACACTGTTAAATTTCTCTCAAAACTTAAAGAAATTTCCTTCGAAGATTTGTCTAATACTACATCTAAAAATTTTTTTAGCTTATTTGGAAAATTAGAATAATGAATAAATTTACAATATTAGGGTGTGGTAGCTCTTTAGGTTCTCCTTGGATTACAAACTATTCTGCTAAATTAAAAAAAAACTCAAAAAATATTAGAACAAGATGTTGTGCACATATACAAAAAGGCAATCTTTCAGTTTTAATAGATACTTCACCTGATATAAAGTCTCAATTTTTAAGTAATAAAATTAGGTCTTTAGATGCAATAATTTATACTCATGAACATGCAGATCAAACATCAGGAATTTTTGAAATGCGTCCTTTTTTTTGGAAAAATAAAAAAAAGATACCAGTTTACGCCTCCACCAAAACAATTAAAGAATTAAAAAATAAATATACTTTCTGTTTTTCTAAAAGACATGGATACAAACCAATAATGAAAGCAAATATTATTAAAAAAAAGTTTTTAATAAAAAAAGATGGCATTCAATTATTCGTAGATGCTTTTGAAATTGCACATGGAATGATAAAATCAACTGGTTATAGATTTGATGATATTGCATATATTAGTGATTGTAATAAGATAGGAAAGTCTGTCTCTAAAAGACTTTTAAACTTAAAATATTTAATAATTGATTGTTTACGTAAGAAAAAACACCCTTCCCATTTTAATTTTGATGATGCAATAAGCTTTATAAAATTAGTAAAACCTCAAAAAGCAATTTTAACAAATTTACATGTAGATATGGATTATTTTGATTTAAAAAAAAAATTACCAAAACATATAATACCAGCTTTTGATGGTTTAAATGTTAATTTTTAATCTGTTCTTCTATAAAATTTATAAATCTTTTAGACGAAGGATTAGTTATTGAAGTAAAAGTTTCTGCAACTTTACCATCTTTTCCAATTATTATTTTATGAAAATTCCATTTTGGAATTGCACCTTTTCCATAATTATTTTTTGCCCATTTATAAAAAGGATGTGCATTATTACCAATTACATCAATTTTTTCTGTCATTGGAAAATTTATATTAAAGTTAGTCTCGCAAAAATCTTTAATTTCTTTGTTAGATCCTGGTTCTTGCTTAAAATTGTTAGTTGGGACACCTATTACAACTAAGTTCTGATTTTGATAATTAGACCATAATTTTTGCAAATCTTCATATTGATTTGTAAATCCACATCTTGATGCAACATTTACAATCACAATTACTTTCTCTTTATAATCTTTTAAATTTATTATTTTCCCGTCAATACCATTAAATGAAAATTTATGAGCCAACTGATCATAATTTGAATTTGCATTAGAAAAAAAACTAAACATTATTAATATTATGGTAATTACTTTTTTCATTATTTTAAAGCTTTTAACACAGCATCTAGGGGTAAAAAAATACAATTTAATCTATTTGTATTAGTTTTCTTTAATAATGACTGAAACTTTTTAAATTTACTTGGAATTTGAAAAGATTTTAGATCTATAGAAAAAGACCTCAATTTATTCAAATCTTTTTTTGCCTTAATAATGTTTAAACCTCTTATTTGTTTTGCTATTAAGCTTGCGGAAGCATTACAATAGATACATGACTCAGTTTCATATCTCATTGAATTGATTTTTGATTTTTTTACTATTAATTCGACTTTTATTAAGTCACCGCAAATTGAATTTTTTTTTGATGATTTGTATGTGTAGTTATTCTTTAATCCCTCATATGATGTGTTAGACGCAATTTTAATAATTTCATTATTAATCATTTTTTAGAAAATAATAATAAGAGAAAATAACCAAAAAGTGTTGAAAGTAGTGAACCAGCCAAAACTCCAATTTTGACACCATCCATATATTCCATGTTATTAGTAAATGCTAAATTTCCAACAAACAAACTCATTGTAAATCCAATCCCAGTTAAAATTGAAACAGCATAAAATGCTGGCCATGTTGAACCTGAAGGCTTGTCAGCTATTTTCAATTTTATTGATAAATAAGATAAAACAAATACACCAAATTGTTTTCCAAAGAAAAGTCCTAATACAATACCAAGTGGTACAGGATTTAATAAAGTCGCAAATGTTAAACCTTCTAAAGAAACACCAGCATTTGCAAATGCAAAAATTGGCATAATTCCAAAAGCTACGTATGGTGCTAATCCGTGTTCTAGTTTTATTAGAAGAGAATTTTTATTTACGTTAATATTATGAGGTATAGTAAGCGCTAGTAACACTCCGGCTATTGTAGCATGAACACCAGATTGATGTGTAAAATCCCATAGAAATATACCAACGATTAAATATGGTAAAAAAATGTTTACTTTAAATCTATTCAGTAGAATTAAAATTATGATAGCAGCTAACATTAATAGTAAATAAATTATTTGAATATTGCCTGAATAGAAAAAAGCAATAATAACTATTGCGCCTAGATCATCAATAATTGCTAAAGCGGTTAAAAAAACTTTAAGAGAAATAGGAACTCTTTTTCCAAGTAAAGAAAGCACACCTAGTGAAAAAGCAATATCAGTAGCAGAAGGTATTGCCCATCCATTAAGCGTGGTGCTATCTGAATAATTTACAATAATATAAAAAAGGGCAGGAACTGCCATTCCTCCAACTGCTCCAATTATAGGAAGTAAAGCCTGTTTTGGGTTTGATAATTCACCTTGCACAAACTCTCTCTTAATTTCAAGTGATACAAAAAAGAAAAATATAGCCATTAGAACATCATTAATCCAATGCAAGACACTTAATTTCAAACCAAAACTTTCTGTACCTAAAGTTATATATTTTTTTAGTATTGAAAAATATTCATCGCTGTAAGATCCGTTGCTTATGATTAAAGCTAGTACTGCAGCCAAAAGAAGCATAATTCCTGAAGATGCCTCTAGTTTGAAAAATTCTTTAAAAGGTTTAGTTATCGTTTTTATCATAAGTGTATTACAAAAGATTTAACTCAAAAGAGAAGATAATATTAAGTAATGAAATTAACATAATAATCAATAGTTTTTTTATAAATAATATGTTTTTTATATAAAAACTAGATCTAAATAAATAATTATTATAATAAAAAATGTATTTATTTAAATAATTGCAGAAATATTATAAAAATTAAAAATTATGAATTTACTAAAGACTTTAACAAATCCAGTATATCTCAAAAACTTGTTCAGAATTAAATTTGAATTTAAACAGCCAAATAAAGCAGATATTTTAATTTATGACAATGAAACTACTGAGAGAGGTTATACTGATATTTTTTTCAAGAACAAAAATAAAATATCTTTTTTTAATAGATTAGAAAAAATTAATTTATTTATATTATTCAAATCTTTATTATTTAGAAAATTTAATAGTTTGAAAGAAAACTATATTTATCATTTTTTTAATTACGTCAAACCAAAAATAGTTTACACTTCAATTGACAATAATCCAGCTTTTTATCTACTTAAATTCATTTTTCCCAAGGCTATTTACTTATCAGATCAAAATGGAATGCGAGATAATATATTTTATGATTTTTGTAAAAAACAAATTAAAGAAAAAAAAAAGAAATATATCTGCGATTATTATTTTGTTTTTGGGGATTATGAAAAAAAAAGAACTAAAAAAATAATCAATGGAAAAATTTTATCTTTAGGTAATACAAAAAATAATTTTTTTACTATAAAAAAACAAAAACAAAAAAGAATAATAACTTATATATCTAGTAAAATTAAATTAAGGCCAGAAATGGAAAAAAAAATTTTTACTAAATTAATAAAGTTTTGTGATAAATATAAGTATAAATTATACTTTCTAGATAGGCCAGGGCAGAATAATAAAAAACTTTTAGAGAAAATTTTTAAAAGTAGTAATTGGAATTATATTAAATATAAAACTAATTTTACGAAATATAAAATTTTGAGTCAAAGTAAATTAATTGCTTTTGCACACTCAACTTTAGGTTATGAGTTTTTATCTAGAGGTTCAAAATGTATTTCTTTTAACAATCGTCATTATAATTATTCAAATCTCTCTAAAATGAATAAAATGGGAAAATTTTGGTGTAGCCCTGATAAATATGAAATTGTAGAAAAAAAACTTCTTGAAATACTAAATTATACAGATCGTGAATGGAAAAAAATAATCAAATTATATTCTACAAAAATTATGTATTATGATAAGAAAAATAAAAATAAAAAAAAAATTATTTACAAAATTTTAAATGATTAAAAGAAATATATTTATTGGTTTTGACTCAAAAGAGCCAATAGCTAGTGATATTTGTGAATTTTCCTTAAAAAAAAATTCTAATAATTTACTTAATATAAATCACCTCAAATTAACTGATCTTAAAAAAAAAGGTATTTATAAAAGGGACCATGATAAATTATCCTCAACAGAATTCACTTTTTCAAGATTTTTAGTGCCATATTTGCAAAATTACAAAGGGTGGGCATTGTTTTGCGATTCAGATTTTATATTTTTAGAAGATATTGATGATTTATTTTCCAAAGCAGACAATAGATATGCTGTCATGTGCGTTCAGCATGATTACAATCCAAATGATCAAAAAAAAAAATTAGGTTCAAGTCAATTGCTTTATCCAAGAAAAAACTGGAGTTCATTAGTTTTATGGAATTGTTCTCACCCAAGTAATAAGATGGTTAATCCTGAATTAGTTAACACTCAAACAGGAAAATATTTACATAGATTCGGATGGCTTAAAGACGAAGAAATTGGAAAAATAAGTCATGAATGGAATTGGTTAGTAGGTTGGTATAGAGAACCTAATGATGGAAAACCAAAAGGCATACACTTTACAGAGGGTGGACCATGGTTAGGTGATGATTTTCAAAATGTAAAATATGCAGATATTTGGTTAAAATATTTAGAAAATTTTAAAAGTCAAAATTCTTAAAAAATACTATATCTTTAATACAGGTTATGAAAAAAATTAAAACAATATGTATTATAGGAACTGGATACTCAGCTTACAACCACTATAAATCATTTAAAAATTTAGTTGCTGGAAAAATATATATCTTAACTAGAAAAAAAAAAAATAATAAAAATTTAAAAAAATTCAACTCCAAAAAGACTGAGATTATTGAAGGTTTACAAAGTATTCCAAAACATATTGATGCTTTTATAGTAGCATCACATTGGTTAAAAAATGATTACTATTTTAATTATTTTAGGAATGATAAAAGGCCAATATTATTTGAAAAACCCATTGGAGTTTATCATAAAAATTTTCATAGATTATTAAAGTTTAAATCCAATAAATTTGTTGGTTTGAATAGAAGATGCTTTGATACAATCTTATTTTTAAAAAAGTATTTACAAAAAAAAAAGATCTCTGATATTAATATAAATATTTGTGAAAACATCAAATCCTTTCAAAATAGATTTAAGATTAAAAAAAAAAATATTTTTTTATTTTCTTCAATACACAATGTTGATTTAATAGTTTATTTATTTGGATATCCTTCAAAAATCAAAAAAATAAACTCTTTTCTAGATAAAATTGAAAAAATAGGTTTTTTTATTTTCTATTATAAAAATTTTAAGATAAAGATTACTTTTTTAAATAACTATTCAGAAAACTCAGTATTTACAATTCGATTGAAAAATTCTGAGACAATCACTCTTACTCAAAATACAAATTTAAAAATCTTCTCTGGACTTGATATTGTTTCTGAGAATAATAATAAGGTTTATAGACCAAAGCTCAAAAAAGAATTTCAAGAAAATAATAAGCATAAATATGGGTACTTTCAACAGGCAAATTTATTTTTGAAAAATAAGCTAACTTCTAGTATAGATAGTTACAAATTGTCATATAATATATTAAATAAATTATCATAATGCATAAAGATTTTTTAAAAAAAAGGCTTAATCAGGAGAATGAACATTTTAAAACTTTCAAGCAAGATAGTTCTGTTCTAAACAGTTTAGTCGTAATTGAAATAAATTTAACTGAATTATGTAATAGAAAGTGTGTATTTTGTCCAAGAGTAGACCCAAAGATATTTCCAAACAGAAATTTACATATGAGTTTAGAGTTATCAAAAAAAATTGCATCAAATTTAAAAAAAATTAATTATAAAGGAAGATTGTCTTTTTCAGGTTTTGGTGAGCCGTTTCTTGCAAAGAATTTTTTTGAACATTTAAAAATTTATAGAAGTTTTTTAGAAAAAAATAATTTAGAAACAAACACTAATGGAGACAAATTATCTCCTGAATTAATTCAAAAAGCTTTCAAAGCAGGGTTAACTAATCTTTATATAAATGCTTATGATGGAGAACATCAAATTTCTGAATATGAAAAATTAATAGAAGATTCAAAAATAGATAAAAAAAGATTTTTTATAAGACCACATTGGGAAGGATACCATAAAGATTGGGGTTTATTTCTTAATAATAGATCTGGAATGATTACAAATGAGGCTAATGAATATTTAAAACCTGTAGAAGCAAAAATTGAGCGAAAGTGTTTTTATCCGTTTTATAAAATGTTTATAGATTTTGACGGCAGAGTTTTATTTTGCTCAAATGACTGGGGTCGTATTAATATTGTAGGAGATTTAAATAATAACACCATTGAAGAAATTTGGCTCGGTGACAAACTTAATTCGTTTAGAAAAAAATTATCATTAATGGATCGATCAAACAAACCTTGCAATACCTGTTCTATAAATGGAACCCTTCACGGTGAAAAGAGTTATCAAGTTTTAAAAAATTATTTTAAATTTGATTAATTTAAAAAATTTAAAATTGCAAAAATTTTATTTACATATATAAATACAGCGTTCGGGGCGTAGCGCAGCCTGGTAGCGCATCTGGTTTGGGACCAGAGGGTCGCAGGTTCAAATCCTGCCGCCCCGACCAATATTTTATGAAATTTTTAAAACCAGAAAATAGATATAAAATTACACTTCAAAGTCCATCCAAATCTTTTTGGAGTACTTTTAAGAAAGCTTATATCTCAAGAAAAAATTTTAGAACTTTCTGGAATAAATTGGACAAAAAAAATTTACCTCAAGACTTAAGTTACTACACAGAAATTTTTGTAAATAGCCCTAGTTATAATTTAGTTTCAAAATTTTGGCGACATTGTTCGATAAATAATTTTAACGCTTTAAGTGCGTCAAATTCTGAAGAAAAACAAACATCAATTATATTGAGAGATTATACCTCCAATACTTTCTTTAATGAACAAAATTTTAAAGAGATAGATTTATCTACTATCAAAGATATAAATTTAGAATTTGATATTTTTTATAAACATAAAGAATTAAGCTATTATGAATCGATTAGTTATAATTTAGTTACTGCATTATACTTTTTGCAATTAAAAAATTTAGTAAATACTCATTACGAGAAAGTTAATAAAGAATTTTATGAAAATTTCAGTCATAAGGTAAGAATAAATAAATTAGATTTAAATCAACATTTATTATATTCTTTTGTTGAATTAGAAAAAATTAATAAATTATTGAATAATAAAAATGAAAATATAAATATTCTAGAATTTGGTGCTGGATATGGAAGAACAGCTAATATGCTTTTTTCAATTAAAAAAAAACTAAAATATATAATAGTAGATATTCCACCATCTTTCTATGTTTCAACTTTACAATTTAAAAAATATCACCCAAAATTAAAAATAAAACACGCATTTGAAATCAGAAAAAAAGAGGAGATGGACAAAATTATAGATGAAAATGATATAATCTATATATATCCCCATCAATTAAATTTAATGAAACATAATTTTTTTGATATCTCTATTATGTCTGGTGTTACACTCGAAATGGAACCTAAAGATATTAAAAATTATATGAATTATGTTGGTTTATTATCAAAAAACCTATACATGAAAACGTTTAAATACTCCGGTTTACCTTTCTCTTTTTATAAAGTTTACAGATATAATGTTAAAGAAGATTATTTTATTCCTAATTCATGGAAAGAAATATTTTTAGATATAGGAATTGAAACTGATTATTTTTGCCATTATGGTTATAAAATATAATGAAAAAAGCAAAAATTTATATTCCGACAAAAACAGCAATGCAATCAGGTACGAGAAAACTGAAAAAATGGGTCTTGGAATTTGAAACAAAAAATCCATCAATTAATCCGTTAATGGGGTGGGAAACCTCAACAGACACGTTAGAAGAAGTAATATTAAAATTCTCATCTAAAGAAAAAGCAATAGAATACGCAGAAAATAATAACATTTTATATACTGTTATAGAGCCTAAAAAAAAAGAATTTGTTATTAAATCATACGCTGATAATTTTATTAAAAATTAAATATGTGGCGTAGTTTTTTTAATGATAAAAAATGGTATTTATGGTCATATGGTGGTGGTTTTTTTATAATTTCCCTGCTTGTTTTACAAACTTATTTAGACGTATTATTTAACAGTTGGTACAAAGATTTTTACGACATCCTCCAAACAGCAGAAGATAGAGATATCTCTGAATTTTGGAGTTCTATTGAAAGATTTTTGTATATTGCCTTACCATATGTAACTATCTTTGCTTTCACAAACTGGTTTACTAGACTTTGGGCATTTAGATGGCGTGAAGCTATAACATTTTCATACATGCCTTATTGGCGTGCCACTGAAGCAAAAGTAGAAGGTTCTTCTCAACGTATTCAAGAGGACTGCATGAATTTTGCTAAAATTGTCGAGTCAATTGGTTTACAAGTTGTTAAAGCTATAATGACATTAATTGCATTTATTCCAATTTTATGGGTTTTATCTTCTAATGTAACTGTTCCTTTCTTAAATGATGTTTCCGGCTCTCTAGTTTGGGTGGCACTTACATTAAGTTTAGGTGGTATTTTAATAAGTTGGTTAGTTGGTATTAAACTTCCAGGGCTTGAATACAACAATCAAAAAGTTGAAGCTGCTTTTAGAAAAGAGTTAGTTTATGGTGAAGATGATAGAAAAAACTATGTTCAGGCCCCAACAATATTGCAATTATTTACAGGTATAAAATTCAATTATCATAAGCTTTTTCTTCATTATGGTTATTTTGATTTATGGGCTATTTGGTACAGGCAATTATTTGTAATAGTTCCATTTTTAATAATGGCCCCAGGGTTATTTACTGCTGCTTTTACACTAGGTGTAATGATGCAAGTAGTTAATGCTTTTGGTGAAGTAAAGGACGCTTTTTCTGTATTTTTATATAATTGGACCAGAATTACTGAATTAAGATCAATCCACAAAAGGTTAATGGAATTTGAACTTGCCATTAATTACAACACTAAAAAGTTGAGAAAACCCAGAAAATCTGATGTAAGAGCTTAATGGAGCTCTACCTAAAACTCATAGATGTAATTGCCCCTGTTTTTTTTGTAATTGGTATTGGCTATTACCTTGGAAAAAAAAATCCAGAAATTAGCACTGATTTCATAACTACTTTCGCAGG
>Ga0255759_10002534_pt1 | contig 16272 bp, 11 predicted proteins | sample 101ome_20_FD_179959 | JGI IMG/M metagenome (GOLD analysis project Ga0255759, IMG submission 179959) | Coastal salt marsh microbial communities from the Groves Creek Marsh, Skidaway Island, Georgia - 101404AT metaG (version 2) | ecosystem: Environmental > Aquatic > Marine > Intertidal zone >...
ACACGATTTAGCTACCTTTGCGAAGCCACTTATCGATCTCTGTCACGAACATCCTCCTGAATCAATAGTTCTCACACGACCACAGTTTGGGCGTTATGAAGCCGTACCTCTCCAAGCATTGAGAGATCTCGATTGGCCTCCATCGTGTCTTGTTTACGAACGAGAGCATGCACAGGCTTCGTTTGATTGTTTGGACGAGATACAACCAATTTTTGCAATGGCAATTGGTTCACTGTATCTCATAGGCGAATTGTACGAATCCTTTGGATACTGGGGGACAGAGCAGATGGAATTGTTCCCTGCAAACACTCAAAGGGATGAAGCATAACCCCGAGTTGGTCAAGATGGGTTCAAAGTGGGATGTTCGATTTCTTGAGTTAGCAAACCACATCAGTTCTTGGAGCAAAGACCCATCAACAAAGGTTGGTTGCGTCGTTGTCGGTGCAGATCGTGAAATACGATCAACAGGATTCAATGGATTCCCGCGAGGTATTGAGGATTCGGATGATCGCCTTGCTGACCGTGAAGAAAAGTATCCTTTGATTTGCCATGCGGAAGAAAACGCAATCATGCATGCTGCCCGTGTCGGTGTTTCTCTCAAAGATTGCACCGCTTACGTGACCTGGCCGCCATGCACCCGTTGTGCACGCTCACTGATTCAAGCAGGAATTATTGAGGTAGTCTATGCAGGAACCAACAATATTCCAGAACGCTGGACAGAAGATTTCACCCGTTCAACCAACATGATGAAAGAAGCTGGAATCAAACTTCGAAACGTTGAGTTTGAGTAATCAACCCCAGAAACGTCGAGTACGTGCATACTCGATTTCTGCATGATGAATCGATTGAAGTAGACTTTCAATATCGTTGTTGTGACCTTTTCGTAAGATTCGTTGTGCTGTTGCTTCTCCAACACCTCGGGCCATGAGACAAACAATGGCATGGAACCCATGCGTTTTGATCAATGATGCATTACGAATCATTCGATTTCGATCACTCTCCTCCTCGGAAGCGACCCAATCTTCCAGCATTTTCTCAAGTCCTTCACGTGCACAAACCAGCATCTGTCCTTGACAAGAGATGCATTCCCTAGGATTCTTTAACTCGGGATAGCGTTCGACACGGAATCGTCGAATCGCTCGACATTTGAGACAGCATAAGACTGCACGTTCATTCATCAACCGCAATCGGAGTTGAGCCCGAACGGCTTCATTGTCCCAATTTGGAAGCAACAAGTCGCGTTGACTTCGATCGGACAAGCCAAGTGGGCCAGCTGGGGTGACAACGACATCGAGGAGACCCGATTGGATGCCACGCAACACGTCCTTTGCACCTTCAATATCCATACGCTCGTAGTAGAGTTTGTTCAGAACTTCTTCAAGAACAATGGTTCCTCGATATTTTCGAACAAGAGCAGTGAGGTTGATCTTTCGAGGATCAACACCGTGTTGGAGGATTCCAAACGTCTTCGCAACTTGTGCAAACCGCCATCGAACTTGCCGAGAGTTTGGAAGCGTAACAGAAAGAAGCCCTTCGATTCCATCAGCAGGAAGTTCATTCAACCAATCGACGACATGTTCTGGTTCGATGTCTGCTCCAGAAATGTGGATACGCGTAGCTTCCACGAGCAATCCACCCCAACGCCCCGTCTTGGTCGATGCCATAGCAAGCAAGAGATGGCCGATTGTTTCGTTGATGAGTGTCCCTTGACAGATGTTGATGACGAGCGCCTCTGATCGTCGCTCGATTGTAATGGTCTGCTGGTCAGGAAGGGCTTCTGTTGCATCGATGTGTCGGGTGATGGTGTCTGCAAGCATTCCAATGGCTTCCCCATCGAGAGGATATGACGTCAATGGAAGTCCATCGTTGGCAAGAAGGCCCGCAACATCAAGTTGTTCCGTCTCTTTCGCTTCAACCAGGCCGAAATCCTCTGCAATCAATCGACGAAGTCGCCCTATATTTCGGGCTACAATCGCAGGAACTGGAGGCAACTCGCCGACCCATGTTGGCGCTTCTCCTTGCATGGAAACAGGAGCGACCAAGACTTCACTTTGTTCAGGGTCTGCATCGACGATGGTCCAGGTACGTCCAGCCATCACGAACTGACGTATTCGTCCGTCTTCCTCCTCTCCACTTCCATTGAGTTCGAGGACAAAGGCTTCGTCAACGTTGCCGATGGTTCGGCGTGTGACAACATCCCGTACGCGATAGGATTGCTTGTCTGGAATCATCGAAAGATGATGTTCAACCCAACGACGTGTTCGCCCAGCAGATGCAAACCACCCATCTTTGAATTGCTTAGGAACAGGCATTCGCATGCCTTTGTATTCGACAGGAATGTCTTCTTCTGCTACATCGTATCGAGGTAATTCATCTGGCCAAGAATCAGCATCTGGAATCGCTTCCTTAGCAGCAAGGTAGAGGTGTTTTGGCCATCGATACCACGGTGTTTCGCTCGGATCGAGGGAATACTTGAGCAACCAACGGTCGGAGAGAACTGCGAGCACATTCTCAGTATCTTTACGGGTCCAGTCCTCGAACTGTTCAGTTTGAGAAAAGATTTCGTGCACATCATCTATTCGGACAACTTTGAAACTGTGTGCCATCAGCATGATTTGGTTTGCAGCAATACTGTACGGACGATTCCGCCACTCAACATCCTCAATTGCGCCAAGATGCGACCGGTGTGCAACAACTGCCGCCTCAGCTATACCATCGGTTTCCCATGCGAGCAAATGTCCTCGGCCGATTCCCCCAATGCGATGATCAGCTCGCCCGACACGTTGCAACATTCGGTCAACAGATCTCGGACTTTCCAACTGTACAATCTTTCGAATCGAACCTACATCGATACCTAGTTCAAGGCTTGAAGTACAAATGAGAGCCTGGAGCGTACCGTTGCGTATGTTCTCCTCCATCTCTTGACGTGTCTCGGCTGCAAGGCTACCATGATGTACGCCGATTGTAAGGTGAGGGGCCATCGTCTGCAGTCGTTGTGCAACGGTTTCAGCTGCATTTCGACTGTTCACAAAGACAAGGCAAGGAGGGTCCTTCTCAACGATTTCACTCAACAAGCGGAAGGTTGCATGGGCTCGCGGTGAAAGGCGCATCTCCATTGCTCCAACTTCATCCTCGGTTAATGGAGGAGCCGTTTCAACCGTCAAAACAGTTGACCGCTCAGCAGGAGCTAGAATTGGCTGACAAGACTCATTAGAGATCCATGAAGCGACTTGATTTGGATTACCAACTGTTGCAGAAAGACCTACCTTCTGCAACGTACGTCCACACAGTGCTTCAAGTCGTTGTAGGCCAAGGCGCAATTGCCATCCACGTTCGCCTGCTGCCAAATCATGAACTTCGTCGATGATTACCGCTTGAACCGATGAAAGCATCGCCCGTAATCGATGGCCTGTGAACATCAACTGGAACGTTTCAGGCGTTGTGACAAGGAGATGTGGTGGACGGCGAACCTGTCGTGCTCGCTCGTTTGTTGACGTATCTCCATGTCGAAGAGCAAACCGTAAGTCGAGGGCTTCACTTAATTCAGCAAGCCGACGGTCAACGTCACGGTTGAGTGCGCGTAGAGGTGTAATGTACAGAATGGAAAGAGGTTTCCAATCTTCTACCTTGCATCGGTGAAGAAGGGGTAGGACTGCAGCTAGTGTCTTTCCTGAACCAGTAGGTGCAATGAGCAATCGTTCGTTTCCAACAATCAATTCAGGTAAGGCCTGTTCTTGGACAGGGGTTGGTTTCCAGTCACGTTCTGCAAGGAATTCTTGCAATTGAGGATGAAGCAGCGAAAAGACATCCGACATACTCTCCCCACCCCCGCGGAGTGTTCTGTCTGCCCACCCTTCTTGAGGATTTGTCATTACGAAAGGACTCAGTCATCGTCCTCGTCGTAGTCATCGTCGTAGTCATCTTCCTCGTCGTCTTCCCAATCCATCTCTTCATCTTCAGCGAAGGCTCCATCACCAAGATCTACGGCAGTTCGACTGGCAACAGTAGCCACGAGGACGAGAATGATGATGGTCGAGACAGCGAATATCCATGCCAATGGATGCTCACGAGGTGAGTCCAACCAGCCGAGGTATTGGCCATAGGCAATGTTGATGTCGTGTTCAGCGGTGTTGTCGTTGTCGTTGACTTCAACCAAGACGTTACCATAATCCACTTCAACACGGACACGGTCCACATTTTCAACTTCCCAATCGACAGTCACTGGAATGCTTTCTCCAGCTTCAATACCAACAATGGCCTTGACATCGAACGGTTCTTCTGAATCACCTGCGAAGAATGCAACCTTGAATTGGGACGTTGTGGGGCCGCCGTTGTTGATGACGGTTGCCGTAATCTCAATATCGGTACCTGGAGAGACGTGATCGTCTGAGACCGTTATCGACTTCACACGAAGTTCAGGTCCAACTGCACCAAGGCGAACCCATTGTCGCTCAAAGTCTGTATCATCAAAGGCTAACTCGGGGATTGGGCTTGCCTCAGAATTTGAAACAACTGGGAATTGATTTCCAGCCGCATCCCATCCCGTGACATAGAATCCAATGAAGTCTCCCGCTTGCGGGACGATGCTTCCCCCTGCTGTAATGTCCACTTCACCGGTCCAGTATACAGTTTGACCGTCCTGCTGCATACCGAGGAGAGACGATCCTGCACCGATCGTTACCGTGCGTGTTTGATCACGCATGACCCAGTGAATCATTTGTTCAGAACCAGTAAGGTCTGCATCTTCTGAACCTTGGAATTCAACATAGATGGATGTCAAATCGTTCGAAGGTGACACATCGATGACGTTCAACGGAGCCATTCGACGAACTACACGAGGTGCAGCATCGTCAACGATGACCCGAAGTGTCGTTGAAACAAGTGTTCCCGTCATGTCTTCACCACGACCTGGAATGTTCGTGATCGATATCAAGCAAGTACGTGTTGGAGATGACTGCAACGACTTTGCAGAGTCAAGTGGGACTTCGATGAGGTATTCTCCATCATCGGTAAGGGAACCATCGCTCCACAATTTCTCACCATCGAACACTTCGACCAAAATACCAACGTCCCGAGGAGCAGGAACGTTGCTACCTTCGTAAACAACACGTCCACTGAATGCCAGTCGGTCGTCCTTTCGAACACGTGTGCCATCGGCCACAGGACCGGTTCGTGGCTCGCTTACGTCTTCGACAATGTACTCGGTCGGAGAGAGTGTGAAGTCGTTCTCAACTCGGAAGGTGTGTTCGAGAATGAGCAATTCATTATCTTCAGAAGATCCTCGTTCTTTGAACAGGAGTGCAAGGTCACCCATCTCTTCATCCGGCCAATCCCAGGCGAAAACGAAATTGTAAGTGACGATAATCCACGGTAGTCCGGATTCGTTCGTAGTTTCCCTCATTGAACTGGTTGGCAAGAGGTCGATGTAGGTGCTTTCACTCCAGAAGGTGTTGTTCAGTCCAGAGTAGGAGATGCGTTGCGCATCTCGGCTTGGGTTTGGCCCCTCAAAGTCGAAGACAAGCGAAATGTGCTCGAAGTCAATTGCGGTGTTGGCGTCTATGAAACCAACAGTAATCGATTGCTCAAGTCCCGCGAAGACAGGTTCATCATCGCTGTGGCCTACCCATTCGAGTCCAGTGAAAATAGCAGCCGAATCTTTTCTGGTTTGGAAGGTTGCATCATCAAAGCTGAACCCTGGGCCTGAATTGAGGTTGTAGAGGACTCCTTCATCGTCGTACTGTGTGTAGAAGACTGGGTTACCTGCTTGGTCACCACCAGACCAGTAGTAGGACACTCGGCCCATGTTCGGGTTTCTGGAGTGATCGATGTCGGTCATGAACCACTTGCTCTTGCTCGTAGTCATGTTTGTGACGCGCTTGCTTGCATACTCATGGTCATCAGCAATTCCGTTGCGGTTGAGGTCATGGTCAGCTTCGACCCAATACTTCAGGGTCAGTTCCATTGGCACGCCGATTTCGTCGTGAACAAGGATTCGAACATCTTGTTGGTTGACTCCTGCTTCGTAGGAGCCATCGGCTGGGAAAACAGCCCGGCGTTCAGGTGGAGTTGCATCAACACGGAACGTACGACTCCAATCGGAGTTCGGAGCCATAACATGTGTCGGATTGCGTTCGTTGTAGGTCTGAACTTCGTAATTCAGGCCGTCTGGGACGTCGATGTTGGGCGTTACAACACTAATGAAGAACGAACCGTTGATGTTGGTTGTATCACGGGCGGTCGATTCGACCCAACCGTTGCGAGAAACACGTACGTCAAAGGCACTGTCAAGCGGTGCATCGTCAGAATCCATGAACCACATTGCGCCTTGGAAGTGCAGTGTTTCACCAGCTGCAACCCATGCATTGTCGGGAACATCATCCCGGACCAGGTCGCCTTCATTGTCGCGTACCTTCATCCAACCAAGCCCAAAGGTTCGGTTAACTTGCAGGCCTTGTTCACTCAGCAGGTCAAGAGGTGCGAAACCAGCGGATCCACTATCATCCAAACAACCGGTCTTGAATCGAACGTTGTTCTGATCTGGGAAGTCGCTCGTCACTCGGAAGAGCCAATGAATTTCGAGGATACTGTTGTTGAGAATCGAGTAGGAGTTGCCATCCATGACCACGTATCCATCTGGATCGTTTGGTGATGGGAAAACGTCCCCATCCTGCCAGAACAGAGTCGGGTTTGAGGCGGATGAGGTGGTCATGAGTGTGAGTGTAGCCTCACGAATTTTTGTAGCACTCTCGCCCACAATGTGGCGTGTGACAACTTCGTATGGTTCAGTTCGCTCATGAAGAATCTCGCCTTCTGGAATTGTAATTTCAAGGTTAACAGTTTGAATCGTGTATGTTACACTGAACGAGGTAAGCGTGAGGATTCCACTGCTCTCTGAATTCAAGTCGATGGGGATATCAACGAACCCGGATCCTGTATCAGGAATTCGATCATTGAATCCTTTGACGATAGCATTGGTTGGCCCATTGGCGTTGATGGTCTTGGTTCCAACCAGCGGCCCATTTTCCTTCCAACCAACCGTTGGTGAGAGTGGAGGATTGAAATTCGCAGGTATTGGAGACGGTGTGTGAATCTCGAAACCTGGGTTCTCAGGAGCGTTGCTGTGGAGTGCAATCTGAATGTCGTGCAGAACAGGTGTGTAGGCTGAGTTGCTTGTTGAGAGGGATACTCGGAGACAGAGGTAACCATAACTCGGCGTTGTGAACGTCTTGGTGAGGCCAGATTGCCCAAACGTCGTTAATCCACTGCTGCACAAGCTCGAGGTACTTCCGCCGAGTTGTACGGTAAGGGAAGTACTCGCTGGAATTGTTGCGTTGTAGTGAACGGTTGCGGCAACATAGGAAGGGAACGGATTGTTGTAGTTTGAGCGGACATAGAAGTTGCCACTGTTGTAGTAATTCGTAGTGTACTGAATAGTGACCTGATCGAGAATCGGTGTTGCAGAGGCCGTACCGTTGAGCGTTGCTCGCCACGTGATTTTATTTCCACTGTTGGCAAACGTCTTCGTCGTGCCCACGCTAATTGCCTTCCAAGTGACGCCATCATCGTTTGAGACATCGACGTTAATCGAGGTGCCAGATGGCATGTATCCAATGGCACTTTCGAGTTTGATTTGATCAATAGCTCGAGTAGCGGTTGTTGTTTGGCCATACACCGTCGTTGAGGTTGAAGTTGGTGTACGACTGTCTGTAAGACCTCCATCGCCCCACATGTGGATTTTTCTTGAAACGGTGTTGCAGTATGAAGTATGGTAACAGGAGTAGTAGATCTTGCCTTGATCATCCATTTGAGTGATTCCATAATGTCCACCGTTTGGCATTTCTTGCACGCCCATCTTTGAGAGAGTGAACCCGTTCATCGTGAAATGGTGATGACGAGAGCCTTGGACGTTGTACTCGTTGACGATGATTCGTGGTAGATCGACAACAAGACCAGAGTTTGGATTTCCTGAGCTCGAGGTTGTCTTGTAGTTGTAATCTGCAGCGGAACCGATGGACCAAGTCGAGTTGATGGATAGAGGGTTGCTCGAATCGACTTCCATCAAATATCGGTTGTATGTCGGATAGGATGATTGGTCGTAGTAACTGACGTACATTCTTCCCGTATCGTTATCGAAGTCGACACCTGTGAGGTAGTTGGGGTAGCCATAATTGTAGTAGGAAGAGCATTGCCATTGCGTCTTTGCAGCATTGAGTGTCCACTTGGTAAGGTAGTAGTAACTGTATGAGACGGTCCAAATGTTTCCGTTTGGATCAACCGCTGCATCGTACCAATAACTCGAGACGGACGAAGTACAACCGGATGTACTTAGGCTTGCAGATCCGAGTAGTGCGCCTGTTGTTGCATTGAATCGTTGAATGCTCGGGGAGGTGTACATCGATGTACTCGAGTAACGAGTAGCATGGACTTCATGTTCAGAAACAGGAACAACAATGCCTCGATAGTTCCAACTTGCACTGGATGAAACCGAGAGGTCATTGAATTGCTTTGTTATGCTGTTGTAACCTTGGTCCCCGAGAGCAACGAATTGTCCTGTGGAATTGATTGTTGCAGAGTTCGCAGCAGAGAGTTCGTTGCTGTTACGGAAACTGACGGCATTGTTGGTTGGATTGCCACGCAAGGCAATTTCATCATTGGCAGTCTCAAGATTGGAACGGGAGCCGTATTGGAACGAACCTGTTTGTTTGCTGGACCATTGACCTGTGCCTGCGCCACCAAAGTCGTTGTCGTTGGTGAAGTTGCTCCAGGTTGTTGTACTCGCTTCTCCCAAGAAGTTGAATTGGGCCGATGTAACTTCTGCACCGAATGGGAATGTGATCACTCCGGCAGAGCCATTTCCTTGCCCGCTGAAAGTGTGCGTGTACGATGTAGAACCGCCTTTGAATTGCGTCTCAGTTGTCGCCGAGGAAGCAAGTGGTGCCATGACTGAGATGAAAAAGAGAAGAACAAGAAAAACCGCTTTTCGCATAGTGCAGACACCCACTGTTCGAAACTATCTCACCTAAGCATATCAACGCATCGGCTATTGGTCACTGTGCATTTTTCCGTAACCGTCTTGAAGAACAGCGTTCATAGGTAACACCGAGGGGCAGACATGGCAGGTGTATTTTCACAATGGTGGGCGGCTCAACATGGCCGACAGTACTCGATTCTCGTAACGCTCTTTGGAGCCTTCTTGGTGTTATTCCTTGCAGGACTGTCCCAATTGTTGTTCCTCCAAGAGTCCGAAACATGGGGCGAGTACACAGGTGAAGCGATTGGTCTGCTTGTTTTGGCAGCAACAGGACTCATTTTTGTAACGCCTGAATTCTTGGTCTTCAAAGGCCATGTAAACACCTTAGAGGAACTTTACGACATCCGTAGTACAGCAGAACTGAAGCGTCGACGCTCAGAAGGAGATCGTTCTGCTGCAGCGCTTGGCGCTGGCTATGAGGAGCGTTGGAATGCGTTCCTTCAAGAACGTGGAATGCGACGTTGAGTTGGTGGCGATTCTTTGCAACCCTCCGATTCGACGAAACTCCTTTTCAGGGAGATTTTGCTTGCTGGTGGCATGATTGTTGTACTTATTGCAGCGCTGTATGCTCACACAGGCTCAATGCCTCCATTGGTGGTTGTTGAATCTTCAAGCATGGTTCACAACTCGGATGGGGAGGTTGGAAGCATCGATGCAGGTGATCTTGTCTTGGTTCACAAATCCTCATTCGAGAATATTGTAACCTTTGCCGAAGCAACCGATCCGTCCAATCCGTATTATGGACATGAAGCGCATGGCATGGAAGGAGATGTGGTCATCTTCAGGAAGAATGGGGAAGCATCGACACCAATCATTCATCGAGCCATTTTACGAGCTGTCCCGAATGAGGTCTATTCGCCCAATTCGACCGCAGACCAGCCGTGCTCAGACGGAGGGAATTTTGACCCCGAATGGAGCATTGATGGGAGCCAAGGAGCCTGCGTTTTGACGTGGGACGTACCAGGGACAAACGTTGTCAATCAAAGCAATATCAACATTCAATTCGATGGCATCGAAGCAGGATACTACGATTGTGAACGTTTAGCTCACGAAGGTGTTGAGGCGCATTTAGTTGTCCATGATTGGGTTCCAGAACACTCCGGTCTACTCACGCTTGGAGATGCCAACAAATGTTCGGTTGACCAAGGAGCAGGTGCAGTTAACCACTCTTCTGGTTTGAGCACACTGGACTCAACAGTATTGGGTCCTGTTCAAGAGAGTTGGCTTGTCGGTCGAGCCGGAGGAGAGATTCCCTGGCTCGGTGCAGTCAAACTCATGGTGAGTGGATCGGGTCCTGGACTGGAGTATGTCCCGGGGTCATCGCTGACGTATCTCTTTGTATGCATCGGTGGCATTCTTGTCTTCCCGATGGTAGCAGATCCGTTGATTCGACGCATTTTCTCCACTTCACCTGAAAACATCCAAGCTCAACAAGAAAAAGCTCTGTTGGTTGCATTAGGCGTTGATGAAGAGGAATAATCACTCTTCACTTTCTGCAATGGAACGATTTCGACTGAGTTCTCGAGCAGCATTGTTGAGACTTGTTTGCGTCATTGCAAGTAACTCGGTAGCATAATCAAGGTTTGATTGTTCCAAATATCGCTCAATACTGGCCTTTGACCTTCGAATCGTAGCCAACCGTTGTTCCGAACTTTTTGGCCGTGTTTCTTCGCCCCTTTGGGCCATCAACCATTCTTCTAAGAGGGCCTGACCCCATTCTGGAGCACGGAATCGTGCAGAGAGAACAATCTCAGCATGCCTGTGGCGAAATCGTACACGCGAATCACGTGTTCGATTGGCTTGGATGGAACCAGGATTCCATTGGTCAAACGGGATGTGCAGGTGATTTTTACATCGCAAATGGCCAGTTTCGTCAATGCTTGCATCGATGATCAAAGCTCCTCGTTGAAGCCTGATGAAGGCTTGAACGATGTCGTCTTCAATCAACCATTCTGCAATCTGAACGGAAGGCTGCCCCCATTTGTCGCTTGTCCATGCTTCAATGGCGGCTCGATGCATCATGGATGAACCTTCAACTCCCCATTCATGAACCTTCACATCCACGAGTTGGTGCATTGATTGATATGGAAGCGAGCGTTCACGCAACCTATGGCAGCATCATGGGGCGCAGTCGATTTCGACTGGCGCATCATCCCTCTCCTTATCTTCGGGTGGTATTTACTGCTCAAGCGATGGGAACGAGATGGGGTTCTCGACCGTTGGAATGCGACGCGCGTCTTTGGTTTCGTATTGATGGTACGAACAAAAAAGGGACTTGACTTGCTTGAGAAAGTTGCCAAACCACGTCGATTTTGGAGAATCTACGGAGAAATTTCGCTCTGGGTATGCACCTTTGCCATGTTCATGGTCGCCCTTGTGGTCCTGCTTGCCTTTGTAGGAGCACTTCTTTCGCCACCGGACGTTCCACCTCCATCAGCGAGTGAACTGGTTGCAATCCCGGGTATCAATCCAGTTATTCCACTCTGGTGGGGTCTTATCGGATTCATTGTTGCTCTGGTCATTCACGAATTCGGTCATGGTTTACTTGCCCGTGGCCATGGAATGCGCATTCGCTCCTTTGGGCTGTTGCAACTTGGACCACTGCCTCTGGGAGCATTTGCGGAACCAGAAGGTGAGGAACTGTTCAAAGCACCACGTCGTGAACGACAACGTATGTTTGCTGCAGGGCCAGCAACCAACTTGTTCGCAGCGTTCGTTTTGTTGTTGATGCTTGGCGGTATTGCCGGTCAGTTTGCATCGGGTGATCAATCGATTCACGTGACAGGGATCGTCAAAGGAGAAGGAGCTGATGAGGCAGGTATGTTGCCATGGGATACAATCGAGACAATTCAAGGCGAAGAGGTCATCGGTCTCGAAGGGTTTCGAGATTTGCTCAATCAATACCAAGCGGGCGATTCAGTACTGATTGGCGTCTTGCATGAGGATGGAACAAGAGAAACTGTCAATGCAACACTTTCTGACAAATATGCTCATTATGAGAGTCTGGGCTATTCAAGCGAGCAAATTGAAACACTCTCGGTCAAACCAGGTGATCCGTTTTTGGGTGTAGAAGGTCTTGCTTCAAATACGGCAGGTATTGATCGTCTTGCAGGTCCGTTGTCACCAAATGTTGAGTACACAACGCTTCAACGAACACTCATTGCTCCGTTCCACGTTGTAACCATCATGATCATTCCGTTTGAATTCCAAGGGGTGGCCATGCACCCGAACGAGGAAGCAATGCTTGAACCGGATGACACGTTTCTTGGCAATCTTCTTGGGAAAGAGGGCCTACTGATCCTTGTAAATCTCATGTTCTGGATGATGTGGGTAAATGTTCTTCTAGGATTCACGAATCTTATTCCGATGGTTCCATTCGACGGCGGTCACATGTTCAAGGACATGGTTCATGCAGGATTATCACGAGTACGAGCTTTTGGAAGGAAACTCAAATTGTGGAACTTTCATCCACTGTGGGTCGACCAAATCTCGAGAAAAGCCAGCAACCTCTCATCCCTAGGTTTGCTGTTTATCCTGTTGTTCATCCTGGTTATTCCGTACTTCTGATCATCGCATGATGGTCCTTCGGCGTTGTAGTTCATCGAGAATGGACGGTTTGATTACAGGATCCACCAGTCCTTCTTCCTCGATTACACTTCGCTTCTGAATGTATTCCAGAGTTGGAGAATTCTCATTGTGTTGGCAAACAACATGGATGAATTCATTGAGCGGCATGCCTTGGTCCCAATCGATGTACGCCCTTCCTTTCCGCGTACGGGGCAGAGCAGGGATTCGTCGTGCAAGAACGCGGAGGCGTCCTTCAAGTGTGGATGTTTCAACTCGAAAAATCCTCCAAGAATCTCCACGAACTCCTTTCAACCGATGTGCATAGAGTGGCATGAGTCCACAACGTTCACCTTCGTAAGCAAGGGCATTGTATTGGGCTAGCGTTCGGCCACTGAGGTAGATTTTCGTTGGCTTGGTTGTCTTGACTTCAATTGGAAATGAGATGTCCCCTCTCAAAGCAAGCAGATCTCCACTTCCTTCAATTCCTGAACCCGCTGCACGAACCACAAGGAATGGGCGTTTGAGCACCAATCGCATTTTCTCCTTTTCCTCAATCGAACAGGAGCGGATAACCGCCTCGACACCTGCAGGAATCCCAGCGAGAACGTGGCGCAGTTCTCGCTCGTATTGGCTTGTCATGGAGCGAGATTGTTGTCAGCCGCCTTTATTGACTTCGGTGATTTTACGACAAACCATCACCGTTCAGGCGAGGATTGTGCGTTCCAATTGCAATGGAGTTCTATGTTTCGTTCCTCAAATAGAATGAGGTATCATCTCAGACTGTTTCGGCGTAACCCCAGGTATGCGTTATGGTACTGCTCGCGTTCTCATCCCATTGGTGTGTTTGCGAAATGAGATCACCTTTCTCGTTGTACGTATACGTTGTGAGATCACCATATTCTGTTGATGATACAAGAAGCCCCTCAGCATACGTGTTGTTCGTGTAAGAAGGATCGTTCCAGTTGCCATTGTAACCATAGGTGGTCATCACCTGTATCGCCTGGCCTGATTCATCGTAGGTGTAATTGATGTATGTCGTCGAATTTCCGTAACCAGTTGCCTTGGTGTAACTGAGAAGTCCATTTGAGTTGTAGAATGATTCTTTGATCTCGAATTCGGTTTCCTCTAATACTTCTCGCCCTTCTTCGTCATAGGTGTAGTTCCAATTCTCTTCGCCAACTCCATCCTCGTAATATGTTTTGAGTTGCACGAGAAGCCCGTTCTCGTAATGATATTCTTCAAACTGAACAAAGAGATCCTCTGAGAGTGTGGCAGTTGTGTTGTTCCATCCTCCAGATACAGACTCGATGAGAACTGGATGTCCTTCATCGTTGTAAGAAATGTTGGTATAACCGCCATATCCATCCCCGCCCCACCACGATGAGTGAATCATGTTGCATGAAGCGTCGTAAGTCATGTCTGTCTCCATATAGTGGTTGTTCCGCATCATTTCACTCTCATGTTCCATGGAGGCTATTGTTTGAAGAATAGCCCAACAGCGTTCTGTACCATCTTCTGCAGTTTCGGTTCTTGACGTGGAATCATCACCCAGACATCCAGACAATGGTAAGAGGACAAAGAGGAGTGCCAGAAAAACAGTGATTGAGTCCACATTTCGCATGCCTATTCACTACATCCTTTTGGTCATAAAATATTCGCTCGGGAGAGTAGTTTGAGACGGTAATCAACAACTTCTTGCAACAAATGGCCCACGATTTCAAACTTGAATCGAGACGGAGGATTATAGGGCACCATAGCGTGGGAACGTTCGTGCAAAAAATCGTGGTTCGAACCGATGATTTCCAACTTGCGTATCGCATTATGCACATGCTCCGTTTACGAAACATCGATGTTGAACAAATTTCTCTGAAGCAGCCCCTGCCTTCCAAAGATTCGATTTGGATTGGAACTGCAGATGAAATTGCAAGCAGATCATCTGAAGGTCGACCGATTGCTGCTGACCTTTCGTCGATTGAACTGGCTATTGAGGCTGCTATTTTTTCGCTCAAAGGTTCACGGAGAACACACCGATTTACACTCGGCATAGATACTGGGCCACGCCCTGGCCTCGCTTGGTTTACCGACGGTGTACTGATTGATACCAAACAAACTGAATCGGTGAAAGAGTGCATCGAAATAATCGATTTGCTTATTGAAAATCACGAATTTCAACACCTCCTTATCCGAATGGGAAAGGGTTCACCATCCCATCGCAATCGATTGGCCAATGCCATGCTTGAACGTGGTCATGTTGTCGAGCTGGTCGATGAACGAAAAACATCAAGAGGACTCAACCGGAACCAACACGGCGTTTCAGCAATTCGAATCGCAACCTTGTCTGGTGAGCGAATATGGGAGATTGTTGAGACGGAACCGACGGATGGTGAATTACGTGAGATTCAACGCAAAAGCAGAATAAAGAGTCAAGGGAGAATCACGATTTCATCAGAACTGGCAAAGAAAGTGGCATTGGGAGAGTTAACCTTGGCAGAAGCCATCGACCAACTCATTTGATACGAACACGGTAACGTTCTCTTCCATTTGCGTACAATACGATGCTTCCCGTCGAAGAAACTGCAACGGCGACGCCTTCGGTGAGTTGTGAGATGGCTCGAGCAGCGAGATGCCGCCCTCCCTCTCCCGATTTGGGCGTGAGGCCTGATGGGACCTGGATGTAGCGTCCCGCATCGCTCGCAATCCCTTCTCGATTGAAGAGAATCGCTCCATCTAACCAAGCGAATTCAGCAAGCGTCTCGTGATTTTCCTTATTTCGGACATCGCGCTTTGCTTCACTGTGCCCCTTGAAAGGGTTCAACACCATCGCAGTTGAATGCCCGCGCATCTTCTGAATGTTGCCAATGGCAAATAAGGCTCCAATCGCTGTTCCTTCTCGACCGCGAGTTCCGATTGCACGTGAGAGCTCAATCATTCGAATCAGGACCTCCAATTCCATGCTTTGTTCTTCAGCGATGGCTGTCAAACGTTCAGCTCCGAGCATCTTCGTATCCACCATAATGACGCCATCAATGGGTTCGGCAAGAACGATGAGTAAGCGACCACCTTTAGCAATCCATCGTTCACCCATTCCTTGCAGAACGAGATCATACAGCTCGTTGAGAATGGACAATCCTTTGGAAGAAAGTCCTTCTTCGAGCACATCGGCATCGATGTTGATTTCAACCAATGCATCGCGAACACGACTCAAACTTGTCATGACCCGCAAAGGAAGGTTGGATGGAACAACTTCAGCGATTGAACGAACTTTTCGACTGTCGTTGGACACCATGAGGATAGCATCGAATGAAGATGCTGATGATTGAAGAGCGACGCTCACCATGTGAGGAAGGTCGCTCATGGTCTTATCCTCAGTCGTTTGTGGTGTCAATACCCGGCAACAAGTCGTTGATTTCGCGGTATACTGTTCGCATGTTGGAAATGAAATTCTTTTCTTTTACGACAATGGTGAAGGTCTTGATACCAGGGTCTTCTTCGCCATCGAGGACTCCAAGGAGTGTCTCAAGTGTGAGCCGAGCACCTTCACGGTGTGGATAAGCAAACACGCCCATGCTCAATGGTGGAGAAATGACGTTTTCCATGACGCCAAGTTCCTTGAGCGTTGCGAAGAGATTGTGGTAGGTCTCTGGGAGGAGGTCTCGACGGTTTTCATCTTGGTT
>Ga0255759_10002539_pt1 | contig 16264 bp, 14 predicted proteins | sample 101ome_20_FD_179959 | JGI IMG/M metagenome (GOLD analysis project Ga0255759, IMG submission 179959) | Coastal salt marsh microbial communities from the Groves Creek Marsh, Skidaway Island, Georgia - 101404AT metaG (version 2) | ecosystem: Environmental > Aquatic > Marine > Intertidal zone >...
TTAAAATAATTATTTTTTTTAAAATATTCATTGTTAACAACCTTAAATATACTTAAAAAATTTGTTAATAAGCACACTTATTTTATTATCGTATTTTTTTTTAAAATAATTTCATTTATTTTTTTTTCATCAAGATTCTTCAAAAATACTTATTAAACAACAAATCAAAAACACCCTAATACATACATATATATAAACTCATAAGTTTGTTATCATAATAAAATGAAATTCGAACTAGATAGCCCCTTTAAACCAAGTGGAGACCAACCCTCAGCCATCGAAAAATTGAGCCAAGGAATTAACGAAGGAAAAAAAGACCAAATTTTACTCGGAGTAACTGGATCTGGAAAAACCTTTACCATGGCCAATATTATCCAAAAATTAAATCGCCCTACGCTGATTATTGCTCACAACAAAACCTTAGCAGCTCAATTATGTAATGAATTTAAAGAATTTTTTCCAAATAATGCTGTGGAATTCTTTATTTCTTATTATGACTATTACCAACCTGAAGCCTATATTCCTAGTCGAGATGCCTATATCGAAAAAGAAGCCGATATCAACCAAGAAATCGAACGGTTACGCCACAGCGCAACACGATCATTACTAACACGACGTGATGTAATTATTATCGCATCCGTATCATGCATTTATGGTTTAGGAGTTCCAGAAGATTATTTGAAAGCAGTTATTCCGATTGAAGTTGGTAAATTATATAAGCGTCGATCCTTGTTAAATCAATTAGAAGCCTCCCAATATGAACGAAACGATATTGAATTAATCGCCGGAAGATATCGCATTAAAGGTGATACCATAGATATCTATGCTTCGTGGGATGAACTCATCTATCGTTGTGAATTTTTTGGCGATGAATGCGAAAAATTAAGCATTTTAGAACCGATATCATTACGTACACTATCTGAAGAAACACAGGTTAAAATATTTCCGGCAACGCATTATGTTGTTCATGAATATAAAGAATCTGCAATTCAAAATATAAAAACTGAACTCATTGAACAAATAAACCATTTTGAAAATGCAGAAAAATTAGTTGAAGCACAGCGAATTAAGCAACGAACAAACTATGATTTAGATATGATTCAAGAAATGGGATATTGCAAAGGAATTGAAAATTATTCTCGGCATTTATCTCAACGTAATGCAGGTGATCCACCCGGCGTTTTGCTCGATTTTTTTCCGGATGATTTTATTACCTTTATCGATGAATCTCATGTAACTGTTCCGCAGATCAGAGGAATGTATCATGGAGATCAAAGCCGAAAACAAAATTTAGTTGATTATGGATTTCGTTTACCCTCAGCAAAAGACAACCGCCCATTAACATTTGCTGAATTTGAAACCAAAATACCAACCTGCGTCTATGTATCAGCGACCCCTGGAGTTTATGAACTTGAAAAAACATACCTAAAAGAGATCAAAGCAACACCTACTACCGAGCCTTGGGATCATTATGATTGTGCCCAACAAATCATTAGACCCACAGGTTTGTTAGATCCAATCATCGATGTTCGACCATCGCAAGGACAAATAGACGATATTTTAGCAGAAATTAAACAACGAATTTCAAAGCAAGAAAGAGTACTTATCACAACTCTTACCAAACAAATGTCGGAAGATTTAAGCGACTTTTTAAGTCAACAATCAATTAAAGTGCAATATTTACACTCAGAAATTAGCACGTTAGATCGTGTTGATATTTTACACGATTTACGATCCGGAAAATGTGATGTCTTAGTAGGTGTTAATTTATTAAGAGAAGGCCTAGATTTACCCGAAGTATCCCTTGTAATCATTTTAGATGCTGACAAAGAAGGCTTTTTAAGAACAGAACGTTCCCTTATTCAAACAATAGGAAGAGCTGCAAGGCATGAGCAAGGAACTGTAATTTTATATGCAGATAGATTATCTGATTCAATGAATGTTGCAATTAAAGAAACCAAACGAAGGCGAAAAATTCAAGAAGCTTACAACAAAAAACATAATATAAAGCCCCAATCTATTCGCAAAAAAGTTACGGATATTCGATCTGAAGCTCGCAACGAAGTAACTAAAACATTAAATAATCTAGAAACAAACTCTCCAAAAGAACAATTAAACGTTATAAAACACCTTGAAAAACAAATGAATGACGCTGCAGAAAATCTAGAATTTGAATTAGCCGCTGTTTTACGAGATCAGATAAAAGATTTAAAACAAACGTTTAGGTAGATTAAGGTAGTGTATGAGGAAATAAACAAGAGAGATTTTTATTTTTATCATCAACAACTTGTCTAAAATTCTGCAAAGCCCACATACCACAGTTTACTCCATCTGTTTGCTGTTTACTATCATCATAATGAATTGAGGGGGTGTCTTGACCTTCAATTTTAAACAACTTAGCATCCGGAGGATTACCAAAAGAATCTTTATAGTAAACTGTGTATTTTAGAGGATTTGTCTCATCAAATCTTACCATTGCATAAACCCAGTGTGTCCCATCTTGAATAGGGATTCCACTACTATCTAAGCGCTGATTAGCTCCTGTATTGATAAATAAATGCATGTCAGTACTATAATAAGATTCTAAAGAATTTTGTTGACCAGATAAATAATTAATACGCGTATTTTCACCTGAAGAACTTGAATTATTAAAAAGTCTTTCATAAGCGTCTAAATATTTTTTATCCGACTTAGAAGAAGATTCTGATACTCTAGATTGATTTTGCTTAATCAACATCAATTGTCTTTCTTTCAAAACGCTAAAAATATAATCATGTGATCCTAAATTTGCACCAATAGGTGTAATTTCTGGTAATAGTGGTTTTCCTTGTAATTTTCTTTGCTCATTATTTTTTTGAAGTTTTCTCTTTATGTCATCACAAGTTAACCATCTATTTGTTGTATTTTCTAAATGCATAGAAAACCCCAGAGATTCTTCAGGGGTAATAGACGAAGGAGAAAGCGTACTAATAGGATTAGGTGAATTAACATGTCTAGATGAATAATACTTATCTAAACTATCATGAATATCACTAACCTCATCTTTAACTGGTTCCAAATTCAATTTTTCTTTAATTGGTTCCAACTCTAATTTAACTTTGGGAATTTCAGAGTTGGGTGTTGTAGAAAAGGTAGGTTTAGGTTTAGAAATAAAATTAGAAATTGATCTAGCAATAATAATTGCCAAAATATCCTCAGATTCAATATTTTGAACTCCAAAGTGTTTGTTTAAAAAACCATTTTCCTTATTAAATTCACCACATTTATTTTGATCGATTTTAAATTTATTAAGATCAATACCTACATTTGCTATTTCTTTAAGTTGCAATTTAACAGCAAGTTTGAAATCTGATTCTTGCTGTCTTAGTCTATGATCTTTTTCATTCTGAATAGTCATACTAGGCATACTCGAATTAATAATTGAAGTACCCATTCTTTTCTCCCAAATTCAATTAAGCTAGTTATAAATTATCATAACTATTTTCGTATTTTTAATTAGTTATCGTAGTATATTTTCAAAAAATTTCATTTAAGTTTAATAGTTAAGGTTTATAAACAGTATTATGCGTATATAAGAGTTGATTACGATAAATAGAAGTTAAATCTTGCTTAAATGAATTAATATCTTCCTCACTGATACCTGCAACTATATTTTTAGTTTCTTTTGGATCATTCACTAAATCATAAACCGTTAAATCACGTGAACGTTCGTGCCAAATAAATTTATATGGCCATTTAATCACAGAAAAATGCTTTCCATAGGGTTGAATTAAATACACTGGTGAAATATTTTTCGAAAAAATACTCCTTCCCATAAATGCATGCTGAGGAACCTCTGCATCAATTAAATCAAAAATAGTAGGCGTTATATCCATTTGAGAATAAGGCTCTTCAATCACCTGAGGTTTTATTCCTTCTGGCCAATGAATGTATAAAGGAATTCGAAATGATTCTTCAAAATAACCAACCTCTTGATGATAAATTCCATGCTCTCCCATGGGAATTGTATGATCTGATGTAATAATAACAATGCTGGACTGATCTAAATTACGCTTTTTTAATTCATCAAAAAAAACAGCAATACCACGATCAACTAAATGTAAACTATTTGCATATTCTTCATGAATAGATGAGGGGTTTTTAAATAACAATCGTCGATGTTCCGGAACACTACTAAAAGGAAAATGAGAGGCAACCGTAATAAGAGAGTAAAACCCAGGCGTATTATCACTTTGATTACGATCAAAAAAGTCAAAAAAGCGTTTAAAAAACACATTATCTTCTGGCCCCCAAGATCGCCATAAATAAGGAGCATCTTCTTCTTGCTTAATATACGATCCAACGGTTTCCATTTGAAACCCACGATCTCTAAAAAACACTTCAGTATTATCAAACCCATCCAGTTTATAAGCATGAAACAAAACGCTTTTATACCCATTTTTCTTCATAACATCAGCCGTAGATAAAACCGTTAAATCACTAAACTGTGTAGTAATTTTATTAGCAATACTTGGCATTAATGACAAAAAGATACTTACATGGCCTCGAGCAGATTGAATCGAATTTGCATAAAATTGAGGCACTACTAAACTTGATTTCGAAAGTTTGTTTAAAAAAGGAGTAATTTCTTCACCTTTATCTGTATTTTTGTTAATTATGCTTTGATTTAAAGATTCAACAACAATTAAAAAAATATTAGGTTTTTTTGAAATTGACTTTGGAAAATTAAAATAATCAAACCGTGATTGATCCGTAGTTAACAACGGATATGTCCCCGGCTCATAATTAACAGATACAGAAGATTTAAAGTAATAAACAACCATAGATTTAAGAAAACCACTCACAGGATCATATGTAGGGATAGTAGTTACCAAACATAAACTATACACACCCAAGGCAATAAGCGGTGGCCAAGCTGTAGTTATTTTTCCACAAAATCGAGTAATAGATCGATACCGCCATTGCATAAATATAAAAATACCGACAAACACTAGAAAATAGACAAAAACCTCTTTATCAATACTATTCCACATGTAAATTACAGATTCTAAGTAAAGTGCGTTACCTACATTATCAATAAACATATCCCAAATAAATTGTGTACGTGCATGAAAATGATATCCTGCCAATAATCCATAAAAAAATAGCAGTGAAATATTACCCAAAATCACGCCCTTAGGATAACGATTTAAGCAAAAATTAATACTATAAAACAAACTAATTACTGGAATAAAACTAGCTAAAATTAAACTAATCCCTTTAAAATTAAAATAAAATCCCCCCATACTTTCTGTAACATGAATATTATATAGATAAATAAAATGCAGTAATAACAACCAATATAAATACGGGCTAGTAAGTGATTTTAATCGAGAAAAAAATGATACCATTTAAACAGAATAAAATAGAAAAAAAAATTTAACAATTGCTATATGCACTTTATTGATAGTTAAGACATCGTTAGCCTCTATTTAAAAGCTAATCCAATTATTGTAAACTATGTATCCAACAAACATGCTTAATACATAGGAGAGTTTAACTATGGCAAAAAAAACAACGGACATTAAACAGGGTGAAATTAGTATTCACACCGAAAATATTTTTCCAATTATAAAAAAGTGGCTTTATTCTGATCATGAAATTTTTCTTAGAGAACTTGTTTCTAATGCTTTTGATGCAACAACAAAATTACAAAAACTAGCCTCCCTCGAAGATATTAAAGATGTAAAAGAACCATTAATTAATATTACGATTGATGAAAAAAATAAAACTATTACGTTTTCAGATACTGGCCTTGGAATGGATGCAGAAGAAGTAGAAAAGTATATTACTCAAATTGCGTTTTCTGGAGCAGAAGAGTTTGTTCAAAAACTTAAAGAAACTGAAAATGCCGACAAAAATGAAATCATTGGCCATTTTGGTCTTGGATTTTATTCATCATTCATGGTTGCAGATCATGTAGAAATTAAATCAAAGTCGTATAAAGCTGATGCAGAAGCTATCTTATGGTCTTGCACAGGGAGTACTGAGTACACATTAACTAACAGCGACAAAAGTGATATTGGAACAGATATTATTTTACATATTAACGATGACAACAAAGACTACTTAAATGAAGCTAAAATTAAAGAATTAGTTAAAAAATATACAAATTTCATTCCAGTAACAATCCAAGTCAATGGGACGACAGTTAATGATAAAAATCCTCTTTGGGTTAAAACACCTAAAGATGTAAAAGAAGAAGAATATAAAGAATTTTATCAAAAATTATTTCCTTATAATGGAGACCCTTTATTTTGGATACATTTAAATGTTGATTATCCATTTAATTTACAAGGAATTTTATATTTTCCAAAAGTAATGCATGAACTTGATGCAAACAAAGGCCAAGTAAAATTATTTTGTAAACAAATTTTTGTTTCTGATAATGCCAATGCAATAATTCCTGAATTCTTAACCCTATTACAAGGTACTATTGACTGCCCAGATATTCCTTTAAATGTATCTCGAAGTTATCTTCAAAATGATCCTTATGTTCAAAAAATATCGAAACATATTATTAAAAAAGTTGCAGATAAACTTAATGATTTGGCAAAAAAAGATAAAAATCACTTTGAATCAATTTGGAATGATATTAGTCCATTTATTAAATATGGAATGATGCAAAACGATGATTTTTATAACAAAGTAAAAGATATTATTATTTTTGAATCATCACTGGGGTACAAAACAAGTATTCCAGAATATTGCGAAAGAAACAAAGAAAAGCTTAAAAACAAAGTCATTTATTGTAGTGATAAAGACACCCAAGCAACCTATGTAAACTTATGTAAAGATGAAAATGTTGAGGTTTTATTTACTCATGCCTTAATAGATACACATTTTTTACAATTTTTAGAATCCAAAGATAATACGATTAAATATTGTTCTGTTGATTCAGAATTATCTGATTTACTTTTAGATGACTCTAAAAAAACAGATCTTGTAGATCAGGATAATAAAACAACTGATGATAAATTAGCTGAAATTTTTAAAAAGGCATTAAATAACGATAAAATTAAAATTGATGTTAAAGCCTTAAAATCGGAGTCTATTTCTGGAATGATTTTAGAATCAGAACAAATCAAACGGATGAAAACAATGAGTCATTTTATGCAAGATAAAGGTGCTGGAATCTTTGATGATTTCACACTTGTTGTAAATAACAATAATACCCTTGTAAAAGATATCTTAACGCTAAATAATTCAGCAGATAAACAAGACCTTGTTACAAAAGTATGTCATCATATATACGATCTTGCAAAAATGTCAAAACAACCTTTAACAGGTGAAGAAACGCAAACATTTATTATAAGATCTAATGAGTTAATGCAAGAATTAACAGCACAAAAAGCTACATAGTTTTATAAAAAAGGGGACTTAATACAAAAAAATAAAATCCAACTATATATGCTTTGAAATAGTTGTTAAAAAGTTTTTGTAAAAAAAAATTATGAAACGAAGAAATTATCATAAATTAATTAAACATAAAAAACAAATTATCGCTACTATTGCTGTGATCGCAACCTCCATTTGGCTGGTCTTAAAAAATTCTAATCCTGTAAAGAAAAAATCAACCAAACCACCCTACTCTCAAACATATCAAAATCAATCAAGCGAAAACTCCAAAGCAACAAACTATCGTTAATCTACCAAGTCATTTTTAAAAACAGCAAATCTAGTATCCACCATCGAAAAAAACCTAAATAGTTTGTATACTATGAAAACCATGTCTATCCAAGAAACCATAAAAAATGAATTAAATGAAGCACAACAACAAGCTGCGTTTTTTGGAGAGGGGCCCTTACTAATTATTGCAGGTGCTGGTTCAGGAAAAACGAAAACCTTAGTATATCGTGTAGCAAATCTTGTAGATAAAGGAATCCCTGCAGAACAAATTTTATTACTTACATTTACCCGTAAAGCTGCAGAAGAGATGTTGAAACGTGCAGCATTAATTCTAGATCATCGTTGCGAAAATATTTCAGGCGGAACCTTTCATGGCTTTGCCAATACAGCGCTAAGGCATTATGCCCATACCATAGGCTTTGAACCAAATTTCACAATTTTAGATCGAGGAGATTCTGAAGATTTAATTCAAACCATTCGTAAGGACAAAGGGCTATCATCCACAGATAAACGTTTTCCTAAAAAAAGCACATTAGCATCATTATTTTCAAAATCTACCAACACCTCAACAGAAATAAAAACAATAGTAGCTAGTGATTATCCACAATTTCTAGATTTCACAGAAGAAATTCAACTAATCGAAACCGAATATCATCGACAAAAAAAACTAATGCAAGTTATGGATTACGATGATTTACTAACACGCTTTTTAGAATGTTTAACACTAAATCCTGAGGTGCAGAAAACATTCAAATCCTATTATAAATATATATTAGTAGATGAATATCAAGATACAAATACAATTCAAGCAAATTTAGTTAAAAGCATTTTAAATGACACCCATCAAAATATAACTGTTGTTGGCGATGATGCTCAAAGTATTTATTCATTTCGTGGTGCTCATTTTGAAAATATTATTAAATTTCCAGATCATTTCCCAAATGCTACAGTTGTAAAATTAGAACAAAATTATCGATCTACCCAACCTATATTAGATTTAACCAATGCAATGATATCAAATGCAGCTCAACATTTTAGTAAAAAATTATTTTCAGAAAATGAAAGTTCTATAAAACCTAAAATCATTGAAACAACAAGTGATAACGAACAATCCAAATTTATTTGCAAAAAAATCTTAGAATTAAGAGAACAAGATATTGCTTTATCAAAAATTGCTGTATTAATTCGTTCTGGATGGCATTCAAATGATCTGGAATTAGAGTTAAAAGCACATAATATCCCATTTCAGAAAATGGGTGGCTTTAAATTTGTTGAAACTTCTCATATTAAAGATGTTTTAAGTTATTGCCAAATTATTTATAATCCTCTAGATCTTATTTCTTGGACTCGCTTGCTATTATTACTTGATGGATGTGGGGCAGCTGCTGCAAAAAAAATAACCTCAGCGATTCCTGCAAATATAAATAACCTTGAATCAATTATTGCTAATCATCAATCTAAAAAATATGCAGGGGATCTTTTAACATTATTAAAATTAGTTGGAGATCCATCAACAAAGACATTAAAACCATCCCTAATTCTAGATAAAGCTCTTAATTTATATAATCCATTATTTAAACTTAAATATGATGATTTTCATAAACGACAAAGTGATATCGATTCATTAGCAACCATTATAGATCGGTTTAAAACACTTGAAACTATGCTTACAGAACTTAGCTTAGACCCACCAAACACAACGCAATCTAGTGCAGAAAAAGCAGATTCTGATGAAGAAAAGCTATGTTTATCAACCATTCATTCTTCCAAAGGCTTAGAATGGGATACTGTTTTTATTTTATCCGCTATTGATGGATATATTCCCTCCTTTCAATCGTTAGGTGATACCGATCAAATTGAGGAAGAAAGACGATTGCTATATGTTGCACTAACACGTGCAGAAAGAGAATTATTTATCATGAAACCTAATTTAGACTTATCCTCATCAAATCATTACAAATTTTCTGGCATGCAATTTTCAAATATCACACGGTTTATTGATCAGAATATGATTGCAACATTTACCGATCATGAAACATGTAAACCTCCAAAAAGAAAAAGCAACTTTAGTATTCCCATGGATGATGATGATCCAGATGCAACAGCATTATATGGAAATCCTTATAAATCTAAGAAGTTTTACTTTTAATTTAAGCTCTTAATTCTTTTAAAATAATATGATTACTTACAAAAGAATCATGAAATTCTTTTAAATTTTCTGCGCTATCAACAGTAAAAATAGTTTTAAGATTCGGATTAAATAAATTTTCTTCACTTAAATATGAAATCTTCTTATCTCTTCTTAGTAACTCACATTTAGCATACAGCAAAAATTGTGCTGATATACTTTGATATTTTTCTTCTGGTAACATTATTTTATGCTTTCCTGTTACTTTTTCCTGATAAAATTCTGTAAATAGCATCATTAACAAATTTAAGTAGCCTTGCCCATCATCAGTATTTTCACAATTAAGTAATTGATCAAAATATTCCACAGGAATAAAACTCAAATCGACATGAGAAATATTTATCACATGACGTTCTAAAAAAATAGAGAAAAAATCATAAACATCTACAGCCGATGTCCAAATAGAAGCGGTATTTTTTTTTTCTAAATTTAATACACTCATACATTCATTATACATAAGTAGAAAACTTATACAACCACTATGATTAAAAATATAATTAATGAACCGAAAGCTTTATTAAAATTTTTGTTAAATTAGCTTAATGACAATGAGAATCAGGCCCATGAACATGTCCATGATCTAATTCTTCTTTTGTAGCATCTCTTACATCATCAATCACTACAGTAAACTCCAATGTTTTTCCAGCTAAGGGATGATTGAAATCCATTGTCACAACATCATTTTCAACATTGGTTACACGTGCAATGCTTCCATCATTAAGCTGCAACTGCACATCAACAACAATTTTTTCAGGCTCTTGAAACTTAGATAGCGGAGCTGATTGAATATTTTCTAGCGTCTCAACACCATAAGCATCTTCCGGTGAAACTGAAACATGAAACTCATCGCCAGCTTTTTTATTCTCCAAAGCCTTTTCAAGACCTTTAATTATCATTCCACGACCAAAAATAAATTGTAAAGGATCGCCCTCTTTTGATGCATCAATCGCAATCCCTTCACTATCCGTAACACTGTAATGCATTGAAACAACTTTATCTTTTGAAATTTCCATAATTTTTCCTCTTTTTTAAATTTCTATTAATTTTAGACTAACGTTTTTATAAATTTTTGGAAAGATCAAATAATTCTCGAAAGTATTTTGCACCAAACTTTCGAACATGTTCATTAAAATAGTGTAATGAAGCAATATTTTTTTCTTTCAACCATAGCTCAATCTGATTTTTTCCCAAAACATCAACAGCATCAGCAATAATTTTTCGCTTTCCATCCACTGTTAATGATGGCATACCACGCTTATCCTTTTTTTTCATACGCATTACTATAAAAGTTATTAATTAAAATTAAAAGCTTAAGCTTAAAAATGGCTTGATCAAAATTATATATCAACTTAAAATAAAACAACGTTTAATTAAGGAGACCGAACATGGCAAGACGTAGTGATCATTCAAGAGAAGAGCTTAAAAACATCGCATTAAACGCAGCTCAAACTATTATAAAAACAAAAGGAATCAACTCTTTATCGGTAAGAAATGTAACAAAAAAAATTGGCTACACCGTCGGAACCCTTTATCAACTATTTAATAATTTAGACGACCTTATTTTACATGTAAATGCCCTTACATTAGATGAACTAACCCAGAAACTATCTCTGGCTTTAAATACCCCAAACCCAATTCAATCCATGGCAACCTGTTATCTGGAATATTATCGAACACATTTTAATCAATGGAATGCTTTATTTGTTCATCGATTACCAGAAAACCAATCATTTCCAGATTGGTATGAAAAAAAAATAATAACAATATTTAATATTATTGAAACAGCAGTAAAAAAAGAAGTTCCAACACTAACTACCAAAAGCATAAACCGAACTACTCGGGTATTATGGGCCGGCCTGCATGGGATCTGTACCTTATCAATCAGTGGAAAATTAAAACCAACCAAATCAGAATCAGAAGAAATACTAATTCAGAATTTCATAAAAAATTATTTATCTGGATTAAAAGCCCCCTCTAACTAGGTTACGTTGTTACAAGATCTTTAATAGCCACATAATCCGTTTTACCTGTACCTAATAGTGGGATTTCATCTACTTTAATGATTTGTTTGGGATACTTAATTCTGAAATCCCATGATCTTTTACATAACTTACAATTAATCTACGCTCCGCCTCTTTACAATCTGTAACCAAGACTAATTGCTCGCCCTTTTTATTATCAGAAATACTAACAATTGCATGATAAAATTCTGGCCATAATGATGATAAATAGGTTTCTACTGCAGTAAGAGAAACCATTTCACCAGCAATTTTTGCAAACCGCTTAACGCGTCCTTTTATTGTAATAAAACCATTATCATCTATATCAACAATATCTCCCGTATCATACCACCCATTATCTGTTGGAACTACTATGCCTGGATTATCTAAAAGGAGATACCCTTTCATAATATTAGGCCCCTTAACAATCAACTTACCCCCTTCAAAAATACCCGAAACAGGCTCTAAACGATAATCAATGCCAGGCACCAAACGACCCACCATACCAGATTTACTATGCATAGGGGTATTGGTTGATAACACCGGCGCTGTCTCTGTTGCACCATACCCTTCAAAAATACGAACACCAAATTTTTCTGAATATAATTTTCGGGTCTCTTCTTTTAGTTTTTCAGCACCCGCAAAAACATAGCGTACACTATAAAAATCATACGCATGTGCATAGTTAGCATAGCCAGATAAAAAAGTATCTGTTCCAAACATAATTGTTGCATTTGTATCATAAACTAGTTCAGGAATAATACGATAATGTAAAGGCGAAGGATAAAAGAAAGAGTTAATTCCAGATAAAATTGGTAATAACGTACCTCCTGTAAGTCCAAAAGAATGAAACACCGGCAAGGCATTAAACACACGATCTTTAGGTCCAAAATCAATTGTAGAGGAGATTTGATTGATATTTGCCATTAAATTTTGATGACTCAAAACAACCCCTTTTGGAGTCCCTTCAGATCCAGAAGTAAATAAAATTACAGCTGCCTCATTAGAATCCGTTGTAATTTTAGTGAACGACGATAATCTTCCTCGAACTAGCCCTTCGAATTTATCAAAAATAGAAATCGACTTTCCTATATCTTCAATAAAAACTACAGACACATTTTCTTTTTTGATAGCATCAACCATAGCATCAAGCTCAGCCATCTTTATAAAATTTCGTGATGTATAAACGATTTTAAGCTGAGCCGTTTTACATGCAGATGCAACATTTGCTGCACCTGTAGAAAAATTCAACATTGCAGGAACTCTATCATAAGCCTGTAATGCAAAAAATGTAATAATAGTTGTTGACATATTAGGTAATAAAACACCAACAGCATCTCCCTTCTGGGTCTGCTTTGCTAACTTTTTTCCCAAAATCAAACATCGGGTAATTAACTGATTATAACTTAATGGATTACGATTAATATCTTCTATAATACGATGATTTCCACCATGAATAGCCTTAGCATCAAGCAATGCTTGAAATAAAGATCGCTTATAATTACTACTTGAAAACATCATTGAAGACATCACATCATAAAGTTTTTCACCAACACTATTACGACGATCGCGATCTTTTACATTATCATTAACACAAAATTTTTGTGGTTCTAAAATAGTTAACGTTATTTTTGGAAATAAACGACCTCTTACCTTCCCTTTTAAGCGAGAAAAAACTGTATACTGTGCCCCATCAATACGAATAGGCAAAAGTGTCGAACCTGATTTATCAACAATCATTCCTGTTCCTTCATAAATTTTCATTAACGCACCTGTTACAGTTAATCGGCCTTCAGGAAAAATTAATATTTTTCTATTTTCTTTTGCTTGCTCAATAAGTGATTTTGTAGCCATCGGATTTGTTGGATCGATTGGAAATGCATCAACAAGAAATAAAAATGGCTTTACAAACCAACGCTTAGCTTGATTTGAATTAATAGTAAAAGTTATCTTTTCAGGTAAAAACGAAGCAATAATGATGGCATCAATCATTGATATATGATTCGCAACAATAATAACCCTATCCCCTGCCTTTTTATAGTTTTCAAACCCTTTAACTTCAACTCGAAATAATAATCTTAACACTACTCGAAAAATACCTAGTATAACCGCATCAGGTAGTAACTTACATATATACAAAGCAATAAACGTATTTAAAATTGCTGCAAACAAAAAAACATCTGTTACATTAAATTTCATAGCTAGCATCCAAGAAACCCCAAGAGCAGAAACCACCATAAAAAGAGCATTAAGAACATTATTACTGGCTATAACTCGAGAGCGATGCGAGGCCTCCGAGCGATGTTGCATTATTGCATATAAGGGCACTATATAAATTCCTGCAGAAATAGCAATCATCAATAAATCAAATAGCACTCTCAAATGTGGCAAATGAACTAAAAACTCAGATACCCCCATAAGTGATTAAGATTTAACAATCACAGAACTGGCCCAATAAAGATCAACCGTAAATAATGTTATTCCAATAACACCTAGAGGAACATATGATGCATTAATCTGACCTTTTAATAAGCGATTACATAGCAACGAACCTATCCCAATACCAATAGAAAACAGAGTAATAAACAACGTTACAATTTCTTCATTACCACCAACAACATCTTTAGCAAATGTTGGAAATTGAGATAGAAACATAGCTCCAATTAACCAAAACCATGAAATACCTAAAATGGAAAGAAACACATCCTTCTTGTTAGCTGCATAAGTAATAATATTCCACGTTTCAGCAATAATATTAGGATTAATTTTTAATGATGGATCCACTGCCTGAGAGTGAGGAATAAATCGAGCTGAAATATATCCAAGAACTGAAACTATAATAACGCATAATGTAATAATACCTATGCCATTATCTTTTAAGATTAAAAGACTCCCAACACTAGTTTCAAGTAAAATAGTAAGAAATGTTCCCATTTCAATCAAGGCATTTCCTGAAACAAGCTCTTCATCAGCAAGATGATCCGGTAATATAGAATATTTAAGGGGGCCAAAAAAAGCCGACTGAGCTCCCATAAAAAATAAAACAGTCATTAATAAATACACATTTTCTGTAAAAAATCCTACACCTGCAACAAGCATTAGCATAATTTCTACAGTCTTGATAATACGAATAAGTCTCGATTTTTCAAATTTATCTGCAATCTGACCTGCCATTGAAGAAAACAAAAAAAACGGTAAAATAAATATTCCCGCAGCAAGAGTAACCATAATCTGAGCATTTAAACCTAATTTTTCTGCTGTAACATAGGTTATTAATATAACAATGGCATTTTTAAAAACATTATCATTAAACGCTCCTAAAAATTGTGTAACAAACAGCGGCAAAAACCGCTTTGATTTTAAAATATACTTATTTTCTTTCATAAAATAATCCCTACCATAATTTTTTTTAGCCAAAAATATTAATCAGCGTTTAATTAAACCATCACACCCTCCTGTTATCAATATATTAAACACTGTTTTATTTTTATAAAAAGGAATTATGTGTAACGAAGACGTTCTGTCAAAAACAACGGCTTTTGACAGTTTGAGGTGTAGCAAAAAAGGTTTGTATGAACTTAATTTTTACCTTAACTATAGGTATACTATCTATATAAAAAAAAGGTGGACTCATGGCTATTGAATTTTATAATCTGAAAAAGAAAAAGAAAGTTTCTATTGATGAATCTGATATTGAAAAGAAAACTTATGAACGTGAAACGAAAGCTGGAAAAAAGCAAATCCGTTATGCTTTTCGTGCTGTTGACGATGATAGTACTAACTTAAAGAAAATTTGTTAAGATATCATCTACGTCTTGTATACTCATCTTATGATTTAATGCAATAAATTCTTTACTTATCCCTCTTTTAAATTTAACCAATATCGTGGCATCAGTTTTTCTCTTTTTAATGAAACGGGATATTTCCATCAAACGATTAGATTCATCATCCTTTTTATGTAATTTTGAGAATTTCACTGCCTTCATAAAAATTCTATATCTATCTATATTAGAAAATATTTCACATTTAGATGTTTGCTCGCTCTGTGAACGTTGATCATTAGTAAGATAATCTTCTGGACAAAATTGACTTTTCATTGGTGGTGGATTTTTAATTACTATATCTTTTTCAATAGTTAAAACGCTAGCATAACTTAAACTTAACATAAAAAACTCCTTTTTATATTTATTTATCGTTTTTTTACACAAAAAGTTTACTTTTTATTTTCAAAAAAACTCACACTAATTTAAAACACCGACTCCGAATAATCCATATAGGCTTTTTTTCATTCATCGTTACTAACGATCGTTTATGGGACAGAAAAAAAAAGGGGGGATTAGAAATTACTAAAATTTTTTGTCTCTAAAACACGATAATTAAGTAAAGTCTTTACATAAAAGACAAAATA
>Ga0255759_10002553_pt1 | contig 16226 bp, 15 predicted proteins | sample 101ome_20_FD_179959 | JGI IMG/M metagenome (GOLD analysis project Ga0255759, IMG submission 179959) | Coastal salt marsh microbial communities from the Groves Creek Marsh, Skidaway Island, Georgia - 101404AT metaG (version 2) | ecosystem: Environmental > Aquatic > Marine > Intertidal zone >...
ATTTGATAATAATCTCTTTGGAATCATAGGGGCTTTATTGTTTACAAACTCAATTGGATTGTCGTTCCCCTCAATCTCTTTGATAAGTTCCAATACTTCCATTACAGTATATCCTTTTCCATAACAAACATTATAGATATCGTATGTATCAACATTTTCTGCAACACATATAAATCCACTAACCATATCATCAACATGAATGATATCTCTTACTTCAGTACCATCACCCCATAGTGGAATTGGATTTAAATTATCTGCTACCTTTCTGATATTAGCAGGTGTTACATGACATTTCTCAAAATCAAATTTATCATTCGGTCCAAACGAGTTAGATGGTCTGATAATTACACATTGCATCGGGTCATGTATTTGATTAGAAAAGAACTCACAAAGAGTTTCTCCATATCTCTTCATCCAACCTACTGCTTTGTAGACTGGGTAGATGTTAGGAGTTTGTACATTCATATCTTCTGTACAATACTCATCACCTACATCTGGATAGGTAGTGTTTGAAGAAATGAACATAAACTTTCTAACTTTGTTTCTCCAACTTTGTTCCATAAGATTTGTGTTCATTTCCACATTAGGAGTTACATGGAGTAGTGGATTCACCTTCGTATCCAAAGCATTGGATGTGTTCGCAGCACAATGAAAGACAATATCGACACCTTTTGATACTAACTCACAGAAAGATGCTTCTCTCAAATCTCCATTGATATGCTCCACTTTCTCATAACCATCGAAATCTTTGCGTAACTCCCTCGACCAACTTGTTGACCGAAGATTAGTGTAACCACTTTCATATAACGATTTTAATAATCTTGAGCCTATGAACCCACTTGCTCCTGTAACCAATATTTTATCTGTTTTTTTCATAATATTTGTATGTTTCTTTTATTCCTTCTTCAAATCCAAGTTTTGGTAATAATCCGAATTCTTTTTGTATTTTAGTACTCATTCTTCGTCTCATATCACCATTGGGTTTGGATGTATCCCAATTAATTTTTATTTCTTTACCACTTACTTTGGCAACAGTTTCAATCATTCTTTTAATTGATATTTCTTCACCACTACCCAAGTTAGTTGTTATGTGTAGTTTTTCTTCTAAACATTTTATACAGCCATCAGCAACATCTCCTGCATATATAAAATCTCTTGTTGGTGTACCATCTCCCCATGCTTCAATCTCACCATCTGATTCATAAACTTTTCTACAAGTTGCTCCGATTACAGTTGCACCCTCACCAAAGTTATCATATTCACCAAATATGTTTGCTGGTCTTACTATTGTCCAATTACTCCAATCGTGGTGTACTTTATAAGCCTCTAAATAAATTTCTGGTATTCTTTTACTCCAAGATGGAAACCAATCATTGGGTGATGGAAGTGTTTTCCACACAGTATCTTCTACAAATTCTTCAGCTGGTTCATAAACACCGACTGAACTCATGAATACTAACCAACAATCGTGTTTATGACAATTTTCTATTATATTGGTGTTTACTTTAATTGATGGTTCAAGAAAATCCAATGGTTTTTCTTTTGCTCTTATTGGTGAACCTTTAATACCAAAACAATTTATAACTCCATCTATTTCCCAAATATCAAAAATATCATTTACTTCATCGGATTCTCTCAAATCACATTTTCCAAAATGAAATCTATTATCATTAATTTGTTTTTTCATTTCAGATATATCAATACCTAAAACTGAATAATTTTTTTCAAGTAGTTTTTCTACTACATGAGTACCAACCAATCCGCTACATCCTGTTACTAAAATTCTTTTCAAAATACAACCCATTTACCTGTTCCATAATGAGGGAACTTTGATTCATACTTATAATATATCACATCGTTTGGTATTTCTCGTTGAATACCATTCCATGTATCTAATGTTGGTGTATTTGTTGATACACCATTATCTTCTACTACAAAATACAAAGGTAAATCATAGTTTCTCGCATATTTGTGAACTTCGTAAAAGATTCCACTTTCAAAACACATATCACCCAAGAAAACCCAAACCTTATTTGGTGAGTTTTGTAACTTTAGTGCCTTTGCTACTCCTAATGCAATTGGTAAAGTACCAGTTACAATCGCTGATGCATAAAACTTTGAATCTTTATCAACAATAGTAATTGATTTACCATCAAGGATTTTTTGTTTTAATACTGATGGTTCCATTCCATGTAAAAGTGCATGATAGTGAGACCTCCAAGTTGAAAATACCCAATCTTCTATTCCTATCTTACTGAATATTTTAATAAGTTGTTTTTCATTACCATTTGATAAATGAATTGGTCCCCTAATCTCTCCATTTTCCCAATGGGAAATAATATCATCTTCAAAATTAATTAAATCTTGTTCTGACCAATTTCCATCTACCCACCTATCTTCGTGGTAATCTAAATTTTTAATGTTCATATCTATCTCGTTTTGATAAGATTGGTGATTGTATTGGCCAATCTATTTTAAATTTAGGATTGTTAAATACAATCGTTTTTTGTTTTGTTTCATCATTATACTCACCCTGGTATGCCATTTTGTAAAAGAACATTGAATCATCTTCCATAACAAAGTGTCCATTTGCAAACATTGGTGGTATAAGAACTTGTGTACCAGTTTCAGGTGAAAGTACAAATGATTCCCATTTACCATATGTTGTAGAGTGAGGTCTAACATCCAATACCACTAAATAAATTTTACCATGTGGACAACTAACTAACTTCCAAGTTTTTTCATCGTAATGCATTCCTCGTAAAACACCATACTTTGATTTGGAATATCTATCGTGTTTAAATTGTAATCCTTCATTTCTTTCTTTTGCAGGTAATAATCTATCATAATAATCTGAATGATATGTAGTAGAGATGGAACCTCTAAACTCATAGTAAGTAGATGGTTGTACTACTTTTACTTCGTTTAGTACCGAACCATTGTAATAATGAAAATCGTTCCAATCTCTTTCTTTATAAAATATACTTCTATTTAATGCCATAACCTAATGGAAAATCATTTCTATAACCTGAACTTAAATTACTTATCATAATTGTATAAGTTTTAATTAACTCTTCTATTCCAACTTCTAAACTGTATTGAGGATTCCATTCATTTGATTCTAATTTTTGATTAGATACAATATAATCTCGTTTATCAGGGTCCTCGTAATTATCGTTATAGAAAATTTGGAATGAAGGTATTTGGTCTTGTATTGCCTCACATAACTGTTGTTTTGTAAGATTTGCTTCTGATAATCCTACATTATAAACCTCTCCACTATGTAAAGGATATTCTTCAATCATTTTTTTGAAAACCAAAGCAACATCTCTGATATGAATAAAATTTCTCACAAACTTTTTCTCGAAGAGAACAATAGATTTATCAGTAAGTGCTTTGTAAACAAATTCGTTTACTAATAAGTCCATTCTCATTCTTGGTGAAGTACCGAAAACAGTAGCAAGGCGTAAAGAGATTCCTCCTATCCCAAGAACCTCCTTTTCTGCCTTAACCTTTGTAACACCATAATGGGAAATGGGGTTGAGTGGACTTTCTTCCGTACACACCCCATTCTCTCCTATCCCATATCCACTATTGGTGTTCGGGTAAACCACCCTTTTATCGTGTTGTTCTGCAAAATCACAAACAAACTTTACATGATTATAATTAATTTGTGTTGCTAATTCTTTATCTCTTTCACAAGCAGGAAATCCAACGATTGCTGCTAATGGAATAATCACATCGTGAGTAATTACTAATTCTCCCAGTAAATCCGAATCTCTTACATCACCATTTATGAATTTAAAACTTTTATAATGTGAAAAATTTATTAATGATGTTTGATTATACATCATGTTATCCAATACTGTAACTTCATATGAACTTTGCAATAGTAGTTCTGTTATTACTGAACCTAAATAACCTGCTCCACCGGTGATGAGTATTTTCATAAAACTGAATTTAGTTCTTTAAATGTTTTTTCAAATGATTGTTTTCTTGATTCATCGAGAAATTTATTATTTTTTAAGAATTTTTTCCAAACGAAATCTGAAGTTTCGTTGTCATTCATATTTTGTAATGAACCTTTAATACCATTTAAAACATCAGATGGTATTTCTTTGTTATATAAATATATATCAAATTTTTTATTTATTAAATTTTTTGCTGATTGTGGTAAATTTGATGGTGAATAAAAATCAGGATGTGATACATCAATAAAGTATGGGTTTAAACTCATAGATAAACACCAATCTACTAACTCATCTAAATAATATAAATTTAAATTTGTAACTGTTACCGCTACATCAAATAAAATACTATCTGATTTGTACTTTAGCCAATTTTCAATATTGTTAGTAACTTTATTCCAATCACCATGATGTCTTATATAATTAAATCTATCATTTATAGCATCAATTGAAAATGAAATTACTACTCTTTTAAATTCTTTTAAGATATCAATATACTCTTCCTTAAAAATAGTTCCATTTGTGTTAAAAGAAAGTTCTTGGTTTTTTGCATAACCAAGTTCGATTGATTTTTTAAGAGTTTCCCATTGTTTTTTTACTAACATTGGCTCTCCACCATACATATCTATTTGTTGAACATGAGGAAGTGATTTTTCTAACTCATTCCAAAACATAGATTCTTCTTCGTATGATTTATATTGAGTTCTTACCCATTCTTTGTAAACTTTATCATCAGAATGACCACCTCCTTCATCATGTATTGCTCTGTGTTCATCAAACCACTTAATTGATGCCCCAACACCACACATTCTACAAGCAAGATTACAAGTATTACCTAAATTTAGTTCTAAATACTTTACAATTGGTTTTTCTTCGTATCCTAATCGTAAATCTCGTGTTCTTCTACTCTCACCATGGTATTTTTCATCATCCCAACATCTTTTACATCCTTCATGTTGAATTCCATTTTCTAAATCTTCAATAAGTTTTTTTCTATCAGGATTATGCATCATTTCTTCAAAAGTATGGGTATCTGTTTTTATCAGCTTTCCATCTTTATCTTTAAATGGTTTGGATTCATCGTAGTAACAACATGGCATTATATATCCACCATTTGCTACACGAAGTCCGTTATACGAGTGTACGCACGATAGGGATGTCATGATTTACATATAATATTTTAAAATTATCTCGTTTTTCAACAAAACTCTTAAAGTTTGGTGTTAATATTTCTGATAAATCAAATTTTTCTAATTCAGAATCAATTGGAATTAAATATATATGTTCATCATGATATTTACTCCCATCTAAAATCTCTTTTGAGGATACTTTTTCAATATTTTCAAATATATCAGATTTTAAATCTTCTTTAAGTGATTGTAACAGAACTTCATCTAATGTAGATTTTGTATATACATAAGGAACATATCCATTTGGTCCATTTATTTCATAAACTACAAAAATTCTTGTCATAATTTTACATTTATCATTTTTGCTTTTGGTGTAATTTCATCTATACCAACTAATTCATATTTTAAAGAATTCATACCATCAGATTTGTAATCCCATTCACCGGTCTGCATCTGTTTTATATATCTTCTTTCATTTCTTGCAGTAGTTTCTCCTTTTTTCCATTTCATTGTATTACCAACCTTTACCAATCCTTCATCTTCGTGTTCTAAACAGAACATACGACCAGGTACACGATGCGGAACCGTTGTGTATGGTATTTCCATATCTTCTTTTAGGTGTTCACAATTATAAATAACACCATGAGAATCATGACCACTTAAATCTTTTGATTCTCCATCATTAAAATCATAATGTAAAACTAAACCATCATCAACTTTTGTTTTTGGTATCTCCAAAACTTCTTCTGGTGTTAAAGCTCTATTCCATAATCTGATATCAGCTATATCCCCCTTGAACCACTTGGATATATCAGCATCTGCAACTGATGTTGTTGTTCCTAAATAAAATGGAGTGTTCCCATATCTCTTTAAATGTCCTTGAAAGTATTGTGGTGAGGCAGTACCGGTTCCCCATCGTGCATCTGATTCCTTTCCATTCATGTAAAAGTGAATTTTATCTTCATCTACAACTAAAGTTACCCATGCCCATAATCCTTCGTATCTTTTCATCCATTGGTAAAGATGTTCTCCTTCATTATTCCATAATTGTGCGGTATAAGCTCTTGAGTTATTGTAAGATAATCCCCAATCATAGCCTGGCCTTCTAAAGATTGGGTATTCTACAAATCTTCTATCCTCATCACCAATCAAATAAACAGGTACTTTTTCTTCTTGTTGATATGCACGAACTAAAACGGAAACTGTATGTTCTCTTGTAGTTACATTTCTTAATTTTCGTGTACTTGGTATTTCAACATAAGATGATTCACCATTGAATCGCAAAAATCCTCGATTTTTACCATCAAAATCCATGTAGGTATCATCAGCATAACCTTCTAATACACATCTCCAGAATAAATCATCATCTTCCATACCCCAGTCCCAATAATCATTAGAATAACCATTTGTTTTTTCAACTTGTTCTTTGGTAAAAAGGATTGCTCCACCAAAATACTCTTCGTATTTTAATTCATAATCCATTTGAGATATTTGAGTTGCAATATGTCTTGGTTTTTCAGTAGGGTAGGAGTAATCACATCCTTCTTCGGGTACCATATCGATATCATGCCACACAATATAATCACAACCATCTTTAAATGCTTGTTCTGCAGCAATATTTTTCATTGCACCTCTATTAAAAAGTTTATCATCAACTTGGTGTCCAAAGTACATACAATAATCTATACCTTTAGATTCAAGATATTCACCAACTCTTGGTACGAACTCTTTTAAGTGTGCTTCTCTATTTCTATATGGTACACAAACTCCTAATTTCATAATGAATCTGCAATTGCTTGTTTAAATTTTGTTGTACTCCATCCATGTGAACGAGATATCCAATGAACAGGTATTCCCAAATCATCACCTGTATAAGATTTATCTACATAATCATCACCCAAGAATCTTATATCAGGATTAATACTTTTGATTAAGAACAAAAGTTCTGCTTCTGTATTATAAGTAAGTATTGTGTGATGCCATGTAAACTGTTTTAACATTTCTCTTCTTTCATCTACCGAGAGAATTGGTTTTTTCTTTTCAGGTCTTTCAATAGTTGGGTCATCATGTAATAATATAAATAATTTTTCACAATTATCTTCTATTTCTTGAAACATTTTTAGATAACCTGGATGTAGAACATCAAAGTTACCACAAATAATTCCTATTTCTGGTGTTTCGCTCATAACTCTACTGATATTTGTTTTGTTTTTTTATTTTTACCTTTTACCTTAATAACAGAATACTTCAATGTGTTTAATCCATCAATTCTAAAATTAACTTGGTGTTGTCTTACTTCGTTATAATATTTTAGCTGATTAATTCTTGTTTCTTGATGTACCCACTTATTACCAATAGAAGAATTTGAATCGTGTTTCAAAGATTTGAATCTTGAATTTCTTCTATATGGTTTTGGTAAAAATGTTTTAAATGATTGATTTAATTTGTAAAGATAAACTCTATTTAAACTTGTTTTATAAGTTTCACCTAAATCAATACAAGTGGTTTCTTGTGAAAGTTCTGGTAAAAGCTGTGTTACCAAAAATTCACTTGATTTATATTCACCAAAATTTCTTATTTTTGGTTTATTTGGATTTTTACTTAATTCTACAATTTCGTTATCTTCTAATGCCACATCATATATTTCGATATCCGATATGTTACCATAAAAGAATTCAGTATTTTCTTTTTTACCATTAGCAGAACCAATAAAAATTTCATCTGTTGAAAGTTGTAAAATTTCTCCTTCCATTTCTATGGTTTCTACTAACTCACCATTTACAAAAAATGATACAAACTTACCATCTCTGTATCTCATTGTTAAATGAACCCATGCTTCACCAACAATATCTGAATTTATGGAATATGGTTTTTTATTTACATCATAAGTTTGACAAAAGAATCTACGAAAGGAATTGTAAAATAATCCAATGTTATAACCTGGTATAGATAAGATTGGGAATTCATCATAATCTTTGTTTTCGTTTAACTTAACTTTTTCTGGCTTTACCAAACAAGATATTGTAAAGTCATCTTGTAATAAAGTTGTTTTCTGTGCTTCTAGTTTTATAAATGAATCCCCATTGAATTTAAATGTTTGAATTTCGTCCGAACCACCCACTCCAATTTCTTGTTTATTTAAATCTAAATTTGAGTCGTAACATCTTATTAATAGGTCATCATCTTCGAATCCCCAACCCCAATATTCGTTTGAGAATCCGTTTATTAATTCGAAATCTTCTTTGGTAAACATTGTTACTCCACCGAAGTAATCAAAGAATGTAGTTTCGTAATCGTGTTCTTGTAAGTGAGTTGCTAAATGTAGAGGTTTATCTGAATACGAATAATCTACATCTTCAGGTAACATATCAACATCATGAAATACAAAATAATCACACCCATTATCGCATGCGAATTTGTATCCAACATTCAGAAGTTTACCACGATTAAATGGTTTATCATCTGATTGTTCAATGATGAATATTTGGTAGTCCAAATCATTTAAGTATTCACCCATATGTTTAGTAAACCTCTTTAGTTGTTGAGGTCTATTTCTATATGGAACTATGATACCTAATTTATGATTCTGAACTTTCCTCCTCCGATTCTTGCGTTCCTCTTTCTGCATCTCTTGATGGTCTGTTTTCTGAACCTTTAAATTTGATTTTTGCTAAGTTATGGATTTCCCATAGATTCCATTCTACTTTTTTCTGATGTTCTTTTAGATTTGCATCATAAAGAGTATCTTCGATAGATTGAACCGAATCTAAAATCTCACCCATAATCTCCATGTGTTGTTTAAATTGTTCTTCTGTCATCTTATGTAATTATTTGAAATAATGTATGTTTGGGTTCTTGTATTTCTTCTTGTGTTGCTTCGTATTTTAGAGAGTTTAACCCAATCTCTCTCCAATCTACTTCTTTTGTTAAAATATCCTCGAAAAATATATCTGCATTTTCTTCTAAATCAGGGTCATACTCATAATATCTTTCAATTATATCTCTATCTTTATTATGTGTTAAGGAATTATATTTACCATCGATTCTTACAGGTAACCAGAGTTCATCTGTGACTGAAATTTCTTCTTCAAAAGTTTTTGCGGTACCTTTAACTTTCAAATGATTCCATTTTGAACCTTTATCTAAAATAAGTTTTTTTACATAATGTGATGGAAACTCTAAATTTTCGTTTTGGTTACCAAAATCAAAATCTGATGATGGTTTTAATCCAAAATGATTCTCAATATATTCCAATGATTGATTTCCATTGTAATATAATTCGTTTATATGTTTTGGTTGTAATACTGAATCGAATATTAAAATGTTTGCCAAATCAATTGATGTTTCATCATCTGATATTTTAAAGTTTTGGTATTCGTGAAACATTTTAAAATCAGTTGGGATTGTCGTTTCTATTTCTTTACCATTTAAGTTGATAGTTAGTTTGTGTCTTTTTTTATCTAAAACAAAAACAACATGATTCCACCTGTTTCTAAAATATTCGGTGGTTACTTCATAGTTTTTTCTTTCAGTATCCCATATCTGAGCCATTACTTGTCTACCATCGTTTAGAAAAAGACCAGAATCTAATCCTTCAATACAAAATAGATTTTTCAAAGTTTCTTTTTCTCCAACATCTCTAAACCAAAGTGAAATAGAGAAAGATGAATCTATCATATTTTTAGATAAGTGATTCATCATACCATGTCCTTTAGAACCTTTATCAAAAGTTACTGATTTTAGTTTATGTTTTTTATCGTTGGTAGATGGTTCTACTTGTTCAATTCTATAAGGAAGAATATCCAACTCATCATAATTTGAATATACACGATTTAAATCATAAAACTTTTCTAAATATGCTCCACTTTCTTTCAATCTATGGAGTAAATCTAAATCTTCAAATCCATATCCCCAATATTCGTTTGAATACCCATTTGCTGCCTCAAAATCTTCTCTACTAATAAGAACTACTCCACCAAAGTATTGTGGATAGGGTAGTTTATTTTCATGAGCTTGAACCTTTGTTGCAAGATGTGTTGGTTCCATTGGATATCCATAATCACATGAATCATCTATGGGTAACATATCTATATCATGGAAAGCAAAATAGGTATATTCTTCAGGTATTTCTTTTACCACTATATTACATAATTTACCATAATTAAATGGTCTATCATCTGTTTGTTCTGCAATAAAAATAGTGTAATCAATTCCCTTATCCTTTAAGAATTCGTGAATATGGGGAACGAAAATATCTAAATGTTTTTGTCTATCCCTAAATGGGACAATGATTGCAAGTTTATCTTCCATGTAACCTTTTGATTATATATAAATATATAAAAAATTAAATTGATGATTTTTGTAGAGCCTCTTTTAATCTAGGAAAAGTATCATCCCATTTTTCTTTTCTAAATCTATCTACTCGTTGAGTAGTATCTATAAATACTTCTTTCTGACCATTGTATTCCGCATTATAATACCTACCCATAACATCATCATAAAACTCATCTGATAATAATCCTTTGATAGAATTTAATTTTTCCTGTCTTACATCTTTTGGTATAATATTTGCTGATTGATATTCTGGTGCATGAACATGATTTGAAATTACTCTTTTAATCAAACCACTACCATCTAATTTAAACATACCTCTTTTTACTAAATATTGAGTAAGTTCTTCCATATAAAGAAAATTAAATGAGTTTAATGTTTGAGTAATTGTGTAATAAAAGTTATGGTCGTTATATTCAGTTAAAAACTTTTTTATATTATCAATAGTTAATTTAAAATTAGCATTCTTTCTGATATAATCATTTCTATCACCGAAATCATCTACTGATATTGAGATACCAACAAATTGAAAATGTTTTAGTTTTTCTAATGCAGGTTTTATCTTTTCAAAATCATAATTACCATTAGTAATATAAAATATTTTCATTTTACTTGCCAATCCATCTTCAATCAATCTATCTAAAAAGTAAAAATGTTTTGGAACTAAAAATGGTTCTCCACCACTAATATGTAATTGGTCTATCATTGGTGAGTGGTTGATTAATGCGTTATAAAAATCTTCATCTTCTACCCAATCATAGTTGGTATATTTCATTGTTTGTAACTCATCATAATTACTTGGGAAATTTACTTCATCTTTGAGTTTCATGTAATCATTAATCCAACTCGTTGATGATTCTGCGTTACAACTTCTACATCTTAAATTACAATAGTTACCTAATCTGATTTCTACGTTTCGTAAATCGATTGAAATAGTTCCATCTGGTTTTGTAGATTTATCAACATCTGTTTTATAGAAAGAATCTTTTTGTCTTTTACTTCTACCACCTGCTAATTCTACATCATGACAAGTTTTACAAGCAGGAGGAACTTCACCAGCAACCATCTGTCTACGAATTTCTTTAAATGAATCGGAGTTTATAATTGCAGGAATCCCTTCACTAATGTTTATCTTTTCATATCCACCATCAGGTAAAATATTTGCAGCTGCAGATTGTCCATGTGCATGATTAGATACACAACATACAGAACATACACCATGTGGATGAACACTAATGTGTTTCCAAGGTAAATCACATAAAAATCTTGTCTCTTCCATTAATATAATTTTCCTACTGATAACTTTGTATCATGGGGTATTGACTCGTACCACTCTTTATATTCAGGTATAATATCTAAAAATCTAAATTTTTCTTCTCTACCATCATCTAATAATTCAGTTGTGTATTTTAATGCCTTTTCTATGGTTTCTCTTGGTTCTGCAAGAGGTTCATCTAAAAAGTTAAATATACTTTCATATTTTGGTCTTAATTCATCTGCGTTTGTATCATCTAGTGATTTTAAATGTCTTATATACCTTTTTTTTACTTCTTGTTTCAGATTATCAGGTAAAATGTTTATATGATAATGATGTGGATTAGTTAAAACATTATTTAAATGAATATTATAATGAGGTACTCCTAGTTTTTTCATTTCTTCTACAAATTCAGGAATATACATCACATTAAATATATTTGTCGTACATGATATATGAAAATTTATATTTGCATCTAAACATTTTTTTATATTTTCTTCAATAACATTCCACTTTGTTCCTTTTCTTGAGTACTCTGCATTTTTACCTACTCCATCTATTGATGCAAATATTGTAACATTGCCATAATCTTTTTCAATAAACGGTTTCCATAGTTCTATATTATCATATTTTTTAAATTTTAAATATCCTAGATTTGTATTATATCGTAATCTTAAATCAGTATTTCCTACTTCTACAAGTTTTTGTAAAATATAATAATGTTCCTCCATTAAAAGAGGTTCTCCACCTGCAAAATATATTTCTTCAACCTTATCTATAAAATCATCAAGATATGTATCTATATTCTTTTTAGAATAATCATTTACATTGATAATTGCCTTTGGTAAAGGTGAACCACCATAAATTTTAACTTCATCTTCCCACCATTTTGAAGATAAGAATGAACCACACATCCTACACTTCATATTACATAAATTAGAAAATCTAAAATCCCAATAAAGTAATTTAAAGTCATCATTATGACCATCTTTTTTTGTATTATCTGTGATTTGTGGTATATGTTTTTCAAACCATCTATTTGAAGATGTTCTTGTTGAATCTAATCCATTATCTTCTTGTTGATAACATTTTCTACAACTATGATGTTGTTTACCTTCTAACATATCCTTACGAATGGATTTCATAGTATCACCATTCCAAAGTTCTTCTAATGTATTATCTTTAAGGTTACCTATTTCTTCCCTCCAATCGGTGAGACAGCAAGGATATACATTACCATTTGGCCATGTATTTAAATGTATCCAAGGCAGAACACAAAATGATTTTGATATTTTATCACCAGGATTTTTTAGTTGTTCACTCATATTGCTTCTTTTCCTTGAAGTGTTTCAATAGTATTAAACCAATTAATAAATTCCCAAGGTAAATATTGTTCTATTGGTTTTTGTCTACGTTTTGCATATTGAAAAACAAAATTTTTAAAATCATTATGTTTATTTTCCATTACATCTGAATCTTCGTAGGATTTATCTACATTTCTTAAATAGGTTACTAATCTTTCATAATGATTAATTTCCCATTCTTTCATCCAATCCTTATTTTCATTGATTGTTTTTTCTAATTTATCAGCTATGGTATTTTTTACATCTTGTGCAATAATATTAACCGATTGAAAAGATGGGAATCTTAAGATATTTACACTCATATAAAATGCTTCTTTATCTTCAAACTCTTTTCTCCAATTTATAATTTTTTGTAAAAATTCATCAACACTCCAAACTGATAATGCTGATATTGTCATCATAATATGAACATCTCTTACGTTTTCAGAATGATACGCTCTTAAAATATTCTTTTCCCATGTATCCCACTCGAATCCATCTCTTACAAACTCTTGTTCTTTTCCAATACATTCAGCAGATGTGTAGAGGTCAAACGCTTTAAAGTTTTTTGCAGCATCTAATAAAGTATCCATTCTTTCATCTTCCATGATAAGATTAGAATTTACTGCAAAGTTAAATGTTTCGTTATCACACATTTCAAGTAGTTGCCAAAACGATGGTGAACGAGCCGGTTCTCCACCTGATACTCTTAATTCTTGTAACCCACCTCTTATTTCTTCGAACCACTCATAAAATTTTTCAATATATGGGTTGTTAAGATTTTTATTACCATATGGCATTGCATGATGACCAGTATTTTTAAAAGTAAACCCACCAGATGTTTTCATATTCTGATAAGGCCCACCTCTTGATATATCTTGATGCCAAGTTGATGAAAATTCTGCGTTACAATAAGAACAAGCTAAATTACACAAGTTATCAAATGCCAATTCAACTGTTTTTGGAATTACATTAGCATCCCATGGCATTTTTTGAATTGCTTTTACTTCCTCATCTGTGTATCTATAAGTTTGATAAACTCTATCAGAAAAAATACCACTATCTTTTTTAGCAGCATCTTCTACTCTCCAACAATAAGAACATTCTGCTGGTCTTTCTCCTTCCAACATTTTTTTTCTTTGTTCTTTTTTAAACTTGGTATTGTGTAGAGCAGTTTTGTTTTCTAATAATTCACCTTTTGGTATTGAATGTGCAAGTGGATGGTGGCAAGAAGCCGTTCTACCATTTCCTAACCAAATCGATACATTGTACCATTTTGCTGCACAAAAAGATTTCGATATTGAATCAATTACCTTTTTGGTGTTTTGTAAACTCTTTTCTGGCATAACTTGTAATAATTATTTAACTCTTTAAATGTACCTTCAAAATCAGTACCTCTTCTTTTATCATATTCATTCACAAATTTTACAAAATCTTCTCTATGAATGTTTGTTGTGTTTTCATCATATGTGTTTTTGTACATATGTTCTATTAATCCTTGAAGTTGGTTTGTTTGCTCGTTTGTCAAACACCCATCTCCATCCTCATACTTACCCCAAGTTCTTTCTTGGATAAGTTCTTCTACACCCTTTTTAAATTTATCTTTTGTTTCTTTATCCAAATTAACAATTGATAAAAATTCAGGATAAATTAGAAAGTTGTTTACAAATTGTACTTTATTGTAATCAACATCCTTGTTATAAATAGAACGAAGTTTTAAAAGGTATCTTACGAAATCACAATATGTTGGTACTGTTAAAATGTTTACTGCTGTCATACAAGATGCAAGAACATTTTTTACGTTTGATAAAACTTTCTCGAAGTTTTCTTGCCATTTTTCAAACTTCAATCCATATCTAATATATTCGTTGTGGTTTCCTAATGATTCTCCACTTGTGAATATTTGTATTTCTTTTACTTTACCATCTAACTGATTAAACGTATCAATTAACTTATCGATTAGATTATCAGGTACCATCAAATTTGTGTTTACACAAAATATAAGATTTGGATTTGGATTTTCGATTAACTCATCCATTACTTTCCAAGTATCTTTTGATAATAAAGGTTCTCCACCAGTTATTCTTAAAGTGTGTAACTTTGGGTAAAGTTCAGGCCACCATTTCCAAAAGGCTTCAACGTAGGGATTTTCTTCTGATTGTTTATAGGTTCTTTTATCTTCTTCTAATTTGTTATAATTTTGTGATGTGGGATAACTTCCATATCTTTCTATTTCTTCTAACCAAGTTGTAGAATTTGAATGTGTACAATATGCACATTTCATATTACAAGTATTAGAGAATGATACCTCTAAATAACTTGGTTCGATATCTCTAGTACCTTTTTCTAATATTTCATCTTTTTTTATTTGACAGAAAGAGTTACCCGATTTATAAATTCTTTCTGAAAAATAATTCTCTCCTAAATCTTCTATCTTCCAACAATACTCACATTCACTTGGCCTATCACCACGCAACATCTTTTTCATTTGTTGCTTTTTGTATCGAGTATTGTGAAGGGCTTTTGGATTTCTTTTAACTTCCCTTAATGGTATTTTATGTGGTGAAGGATAATGACAAGAATGATTGTATCCATTTTGTAAGTAAAGGGTTAGTTGAGACCACTTTGCTAAACAGAAACTTTTAGATACTTCATCTAATTCTTTCTTTACCTTTAAGTGATGTTCCATTACAGTTTGCCACACTCTTCATAAAATTCTGCAAGTTCTGGAAAAGTTTCTTTGAAATTAGTATCTCTTCTCTTATCGTGAGCAGTAATAAAATTATAGAAATTTCTACGAAGCTTATTTTGTTCTTCCTCTTCCATTGGTTCATCAAACCAATCTATAATTCTTCTAACTTTACCAATTTCAATTTGAGTAAATCCTAAATAATAATCCTTCCAATCTTCAATTTCCCAAAGAGGTCTGACTGTATGTAGGGTTTCCATTTGAACTGCAATTGATTCCAAGGTATCTCTCCACTCTTTTGGTAAAATCTTAACAATTTGGTGGGTTGGATATCTTAAATAAGCAGAATCTAAAGTTAATGATGTAACCCAATGTCTATCTGGTGAGTTGTGTTTTGTTTTCATCTCAAAAACCCAATCAACTAAATCAGCATATTTAGGAACTGATAATGCGTTGAATGTACTCATGATTGCGATAGATAATTTTTTAGTACTTGAAAGTAGTTCATCT
>Ga0255759_10002564_pt1 | contig 16195 bp, 16 predicted proteins | sample 101ome_20_FD_179959 | JGI IMG/M metagenome (GOLD analysis project Ga0255759, IMG submission 179959) | Coastal salt marsh microbial communities from the Groves Creek Marsh, Skidaway Island, Georgia - 101404AT metaG (version 2) | ecosystem: Environmental > Aquatic > Marine > Intertidal zone >...
TAGTATGTTTGGTGGTGCTATAACAGCTGCATTATTTTTACAAAAATTTGTAAAAAATACTGCGTGGATTCATGTAGATCTCATGGCATGGACGAGAGCAAATAAATTTAGTTCATATGAAGGTGGGGAAGCTATGGGAATCAGAGCACTTTTCGAACTCATTAAAAAAATTTAAAAGTAAGCAGAATTAAGTAAACGTTTTGTATATTCACTTTTAGGTTTTGAGAAAATTTTCTTTTTTTCCTCAAACTCAATTATTTTTCCAGACTTCATTACCATTATCTTATCAGATAAAGCTCTAACAATTTTTAAATCATGACTAATGAATATGTAAGTTAACTTTTTTTTTTCTTGAAGGCTTAAAAGTAAGTCAACGATTTGCGATTGAACAGTCATATCAAGTGCACTTGTAGGTTCGTCGAGAATAATTAACTCTGGATTCAAAATGAGTGCTCTCGCTATAGCTATTCTTTGGCGTTGGCCACCAGAAAACTCATGAGGATATCTTGATAGCATATCAGGATCAAGGCCAACATCATTAATAATTTTTTTTGTTAAATCAATCATTTCCTTTTTTGACTTTTCTTTATAGTGAACCTCAAGACCTTCAATCACAATATCTTGAATAGTAAGTCTGGGACTTAAGGAGGCGAAAGGATCCTGAAATATTATTTGAATATTTTTCCTGTACGATCGAAATTCTTTTTCTCTAAGATTTGAAATATTTTTACTTTTGAAAAAAAAATTTCCTTCAGACGAAATGAGCTTTATCAAAGCTTGAGCAATAGAACTTTTTCCAGAACCACTTTCACCAACAATTCCAAGAGTTTCCCCCTTCGCAATTTCAAAACTAATATTTTTGACTGCTTGAAAATCGTTACTTTTATTTATAAAGAAAAAGCTACTTGTATTTTTATAAAAAACATTGAGATTTTTTACGGATAAAATAATGTCACTTTTTTTTTTTATTAATTTTTTTTCTCTTGGTTCAGAATTAATAAGTTTTTTGGTGTAAAAGTGTTTTGGTTTACTGAATAATTTTGAGGTTTCATTTTGTTCAACAATTATACCCTTTTCCATAACACAAACCCTATCAGCAATTTTTTTTACAATTCCCAGGTCGTGAGTTATGAGTAAAAGAGACATTTTATATTTTTTTCTTAATTTATCTAAAAGGTCTAAGATTTGTTTTTGAATTGTAACATCAAGTGCAGTTGTTGGTTCGTCAGCAATCAATAAATCAGGATTATTAGCTATTGCCATAGCAATCATTACTCTTTGCCTTTGGCCACCGGACAATTGGTGAGGAAAGTGAGAGAGTCTTTGCTCAGGATTTTCTATACCCACTTCTTTTAACAGTTCTATGCATTTAGATTTATTTGATTTTTGGTTTAATAAAAAGCACTCTGTAATTTGTTTTTCAATATTATGTAAAGGATTTAAAGATGTCATTGGTTCTTGAAAAATCATTGAAATTTTTTTTCCTCTAATTTTTTGTAAATTAAATTCATCTAAATTTAATAAATTTTTCTTTTCATAATTTGCACTACCAGAAATTTTAAGATTAGAATTTGACCTGATTAATCTCATAATTGTTAATGCTGTAACAGACTTTCCTGAGCCACTTTCACCAACTATTGCTAAACATTCACCTTTATTGATTTTAAAACTACTATCTTTCACAGCATTCACTTTTTGACCATTAAATTCAAAGGTTACAGCCAAGTTTTTTATTTCCAGTAATGTTTTCATTTTAAATTACCTTTCTAGGATCGAATGCATCTCTAACAGCTTCACCAATAAAAACTAACAAACTTAATTGTAAGGACAAGGTTATAAATGCAGAAATACCTAACCATGGAGCTTGTAAATTAGCTTTCCCTTGAGCAACCATTTCTCCTAACGATGGCGATCCAGGGGGTAACCCAAAACCTAAAAAGTCTAATGATGTAAGTGTTGCTATTGAACCGGAAAGTATAAAAGGCATTAGTGTTAACGTTGCAACCATAGCATTGGGTAGTACGTGTTTAAACATAAGTTTTGTATTTTTAACTCCGAGTGCTTTGGCAGCCTTTACATATTCAAAGTTTCTTGCTCTTAGAAACTCAGCTCTTACCACCCCCTCAAGCGACATCCAGCTAAATAAAAGCATTATAGATAAAAGAATCCAGAAACTAGGTTCAACAAAACTAGATATAATAATAAGTAAATATAAAACCGGTAAACCTGACCAAATTTCTATGAATCTTTGACCAAATAAATCAATTTTTCCTCCATAAAAACCTTGAATTCCTCCAGCAAGAATACCAATCACACTAGATAAAATTGTTAAGGTCAAACCAAAGAAAACAGAAATTCGAAAACCATAAATAAGTCTAGCTAATACATCTCTTCCTTGATCATCAGTTCCAAGTAAATTTTCAAAAGAAGGAGGAGATGGTGATGGAACTTTCAAATCATAGTTAATGGTGTCAAATGAATATTCAATTAACGGCATAATTGAGAACCCGTTTTTATTTATCAAATCTTTCACATAAGGGTCCTTATAATCTGCTTCTGTTTCAAACTCTCCACCATAATAAGTTTCCGAAATTTTTTGAAAAACTGGAAGGTGTATTTGACCATCGAAAACAACAAGAATTGGTTTATCATTGGCAATGAATTCAGCAAAAATAGAAATTAAAAATAATACGGAGAAGACTAAAGCTGAGTAATAACCTCTTTTGTTTGCTCTGAAATTATTTAATCGTCTAACTGCTAACGGAGAAATGTTCATTAGTTTCCTCTGCTTTCAAAATCAATTCTAGGGTCAATTAATACATAGGTTAAATCGCTGACTAGCCGTAACAACAAACCAATTAATGTAAATATGTAAAGACTTCCAAATACTACAGGATAATCTCTACCTAGTGCTGCCTCGAAGCCAAGAAGTCCGAGACCATCTAATGAAAAAATTACTTCAATAAGTAAAGAAGACGTAAAAAGAATATTTATAAAAGCTGCAGGAAAACCAGAAATTACTATCAGCATTGCGTTTCTAAAGACGTGCCCATAAAGGACTTTTTGCTCACTTACTCCTTTTGCTCTTGCCGTCAAAACATATTGTTTATTAATTTCATCGAGGAAAGAGTTTTTTGTTAACATAGTAAGACTTGCAAACCCCCCAATTACCATTGCAAGAACTGGTAGTGTAAGATGCCAAAAATAGTCGATAATTTTTTCTAAAAGGGATAGTTCTTCCCAATTATCTGAAATCAATCCTCTCAAAGGAAAAATATCTAAGTAACTACCTCCAGCAAAAATGACTATGAGAAAAATAGCAAATAAGAACCCTGGGATCGCATAACCTACAATAATCAAAGATGAAGAGTAAATATCAAATTTTGATCCGTCTCTAACAGCTTTTTTTATGCCTAGAGGAATTGAAATTAAATATACAAATAAAGTTGTCCATAAACCCAGTGAAATCGAGACAGGTAACTTTTCTAAAATTAATGATATAACACTTTTGTCTTTGTAAAAACTTTCACCAAAATCAAAAACCAAATAATTTTTTAGCATTTCTAAAAATCTTTGCAGAGGTGGTTTATCAAAGCCATATTGTTTTTCCAATTCTTTTATTAAATCTGGATCGATTCCTTGAGAACCTCTGTATTTACTTTCTTGAGGATTAAATTTTTTTTGGGATTGATTGTTTGATAATTGTTCCCCACCAGATGAAGTAAATCTCTCAGTTACAGACATATCTGTACCTTTAATTTGAGCAATAGCTTTTTCAACAGGTCCTCCTGGAGCAGCTTGAATAATAAGGAAATTTACAGCCAATATTCCAAGAAGAGTTGGTATTATTAGAAACAGTCTTTTAATAATATAATTTAACATCAGCTAGTTTTTTTTTTAATTTTACATAAAATAAACAATAAGAAAATTAATAACAGATAATAAATTGAATTGTCCTTATTATTTTTTTTATCGTTTAGGGGAGAAGAAATTTCACCCATATTTTCTGCCTTTTTTGGATCAAACCACCAAAAATCAAAACCTAAATCATATTTCGGAGAAATTTCAGGTCTAGAAATTTTATTCCAATAAGCAACTCTATAGTGTCCGATATGAAATTGAGGAATTAGATAATAGTTGAATAATAAAATTCTGTCTAAAACTTTAGTATACGTTACAAGTTCTTCTCTTGATTTTGCACTAATAAGTTTGTCAATTATTTCATCAATAATAGGGTTTTTTACCCCCATATAATTTGGACTAGCTTTTTGGTCGGCAGCCTCTGATCCCCAATAATTTTTTTGTTCATTACCCGGAGAAATGATTGAACCATAATTTACTACAATCATATCATAATCAAAATCTTCAAGTCTCCGTATATATTGGGAGTCATCCTGAACGGTTCTTATCGAAACATTGATACCCAGTTTTTTGAGATTTCTTTTCATTGGTAAGACTATTCTTTCAAAAAGTGGAGATCTAAGTAAAATTTCAAATTCAAAAACTTCACCTGTTTTTTTATTTGTTAACACATCATCTTTTATTATCCATCCTTCTTTTTTTAGAAGTCTTCTAGCGACTCTTAGGTTTTTTCTTAACCCATTTTCTTCATCTGTGCTAGGTGGACTAAAGATGGTTGTAAAAATCTCATCAGGAATTTGCCCTCTATAATTTTCAAGTATACTTAATTCCTCTTTGCTGGGTAAACTTTGGGATGAAAGCTCGGAGTTATCGAAAAAACTTTTTGTTCTTGTGTATGCATTATAAAATAAATTTCTGTTAGACCATTCAAAATCAAAAGTGTAGGTTAGCGCCTTTCTGACGTTTTTATTTTGGAAAATTGATCTTCTCATGTTGAACGCGAACCCCTGCATTCCACTAGGTCTAAAATATTTAATTTCTTCAACTTTTACTTTACCTTCTTTGACGGCTCCGAATTTATATGCTGTTGCCCAGTTTTTTGAAGAATTTTCTTGTTTAAAATCATAAGCTCCAGATTTAAATGCTTCTAGTGCAACAGTTTCATCTCTGTAATAATCATAATGAATAGTATCGAAATTATAGCGACCAATATTTACATTTAAATTTTTTCCCCAATAATCTTTATTTTTTTTTAAAGTAATGCTTCTTCCTGCTTTAACATCTGATATTAAATATGGTCCACTGCCTAATGGAGGTACAAGGGTTGTTTTGCTAAAGTCTTTACCTTCCCAATCTTTTTTAGAAAATATTGGTAATTGATAACCAATTATTAGAGGAAGTTCTGGGTTAGGGTCTCCTTTGAAAAAAAATTTTACTTCATTATCACTAATTTTTTTTACTTTATCTACCTGACCCCAGTAAGTTTTATAAATAGGGTGACCCTTTGAAACAATTGTTTCGAAAGAAAATTTTACATCCTCAGGGGAAATTCTTGTGCCATCTGAAAATTTTGCTTCCCTTCTTATTTTAAAGGCAACCCAAGACCTATCAGGAGGTACTTTTACTCCCTCAGCAATTAAACCATATTGACTAAATGGCTCATCAAATGATGATTTCATTAAAGTTTCGAAAAGATATGCTGATTGATAAGCTGGAACTCCTTTCAATATATATGGATTAAGATTGTCAAAAGTTCCTATGGAGAATCTATTTATTTTACCTCCCTGAAAGGCGTTTTCATTCGCATAGTCAAATTTTTTAAAATTTTTTGGGTATTTTAAATCACCATGCATGGCAATTCCGTGTTGGTAAGTCAAGGAATCCTCTTTACCAACAGAATTAGATGATGTCAGTGAAAAAAAAAAAATGAAAAAGATAGATTTTAAAATTTTCATTTTTTTATTTTTTTTAATAAATCCATTACTTTTTTATGGTGATTGGAAAAGTTAGATGCAATGATTTTTCCATCAGAACTGATTCCTAATTTTTTTCCATTCCAATCTGTCATTTTTCCACCCAATTCTTGAACCAAAGAAACTTGAGCCATGTAATCCCAGGGCTTCATGTTAGCTTCTACTATAATATCAATTTTTCCAGATAATAATAAACCATAGGCATAACAATCTGTTCCAAATACTGGAAATTTAACTTTTCTATAAATATTTGTAACTGTGGATAAGTTTTCCGTATCAAACATTAATAATGAAGTTGATGCCATTATCGCATTATTAAGTGTTTTTTTTTTTAAAATTTTAGCGCATTTTTTATTATTTAATTTTACACCTAATTTTTCTCCCCCAAACCACCTTTGATTAAGAATGGGTATATCTATTAAGCCAATAATTGGTCTGTTGTTTTTTAAACAAGATATCAATGTGCCAAATAGTGGCTTGCCGGCTATGAAACTATGTGTTCCATCAAGTGGATCTATAACCCAAACATATTCATTATTTTCGTTTTCATAACCAAATTCTTCACCAATAACTCCATGTTCAGGAAATTTTTTTTTTAAATTTTTTCTAAACTTTTCTTCTATTTCTTTATCGATATTAGTAACTAAAGATCCATCATTTTTTTCTTCAATATCAAAGTTCTGGAAATAATTTTTTTTTAAAATGGTTTTGCTAGTATCTGCAAAATTAAATGCAAACTTCAGAAGTTCAGTATTATCTAGCTTCATTATTTTAAAGATTTTAAATAAGAAATAAGATCCACTCTATCAGATTCTTTTTTTAGCCCTTTATAGATCATTTTGGTACCTTTGATATACTCTTTTGGATTTTCAAAAAAATAAAAGAGTTCCTCAATGGACCAGCTTTTTTTATAATCACTTAAAGCCTTTGAATATTTAAAATCAGAAATGCTTGCTGATTCTCTTCCAACAATATTCCAAAGTGGTGGGCCAACTTTAATTTTCATTGAATTATCAAAGCTATGACAAGCACTACATTGTTTTGCAATTTTTTTTCCATTTTCAAGGCTTGCTGTCTCAAATAAGGTATTTATATCTACATCTTTTTTAGTTTCTTCTGTTGATACTTTATCAACGTTTTCACTTACATCTTGATCATCAGTAATTATTACATAACTTCTTTTTGAATTTTCTTTGTGTGAAAAGATCTCATCCGCAACCTTGAACGATTGGAAAAGAATTAAAATTGACATTAATGACAGAAAATATTTATTCATATCTAATTATAACAAAAAGTTTTAAGTATATTAATATAAAATACAATTATGACCATCAATAAAAAATTAAAAAAACCTAATTTAGTTATTATCATACCTGCAAGACTGAGGTCTGTAAGATTAAGTAAAAAACTCGTAAGAAAAATAAATAATGTACCGATGGTTGTAAGAGTGGCTAAGTCAGCAATTAATTGTAAGCTAGGAGATGTTTATGTAGCAACGGATAGCAAGCAAATTTTTAATCTTTGTGAAAAAAATAAAATTAATGCAATTATCACAGACACAAATATTAATAGTGGAACCGATAGAGTTTTTAGTGCCTATAAAAAATTAAAAAAACATTTTGATTTGATTGTAAACTTACAAGGAGATTTACCAGTATTCAAAAAAGAATTAATAGAAAAAACTGTTGGTTTATTTGCAGATAAAACAACTGAAATTGCCTCAGCAGTTTGCGATTTGGAGAGTTTTGAAATAAATGATAAAAATATTGTTAAAGCAAATGTTGTATTAGATAAAAATAATGAGGGTTTTGCCAAAGATTTTGTGAGACTTACTAAATTTCAAAAGAATTTTTATCATCATATTGGATTATATGTTTACAGCTCTTTTTCTTTAAAAAAATTTGTAAATCTTAAGCAAACTTTTAATGAAGTTGATAGAAGTCTAGAACAAATGAGAGCTTTGGATAATAAAATGAATATAAAAGTAGTAAAATTAAAAAGTAACCCTCCAAGTGTAGATACGCTTGAGGATCTAAAAAAAATTCGTTTGCTTTTTAAAAATAATAATTCATAACTTATTTTGTTATGCCAAAAAAATATATTTCATTTCAGGGATTGCACGGTGCTTATTCTGATCTTGTTTGTAGAAAATTTTATAAAGATTATTTGACCTTTCCCTGTGACTCTTTTGAAGAGGCTATAAGTGCGGTGGAGAAGAAAAAAGCAGAACTTGCACTTATTCCTGTTGAAAATAATATTGCTGGTAGAGTGGCTGATATGCACTTTCTTTTAGAAAAAATTAATTTAAAGATAGTTGCAGAACACTATCATAAAATAGAGCATCATTTAATGACAAAAAAAAACCTTAACTTGTCAAAAATTAAGAGAGTATTTAGTCACGTACATGCACTTAATCAATGTAGAGAAAGCATCAAGAAATTAAAAATAAAACCTTTTAACTTTATTGATACAGCCGGAGCAGCAAAATATATCTCAGAATCTGACTTGGAAGACTCAGCAGCTATCGCTTCAAAACTTGCATCTGAAATATATCATTTGAAAATAATAAAAAAGAATGTTCAGGATTCAAAAAATAATATTACAAGATTTTTAGTTTTTTCAAGGCAAAGTAAAAAGATAGATTTAAAAAAAAAAGTTATTACTTCAATAGTTTTTAATACAAATAATCTTCCTGCTTCTTTATATAAAGCTTTAGGTGGATTTGCTTCTAATTCAATTAACTTGACTCGTTTGGAAAGTTTTTTTGTTAATAAAGATTTCAAACAATTTTCGTTTTTGGTTGATGTTGAGTCTCATCCTGAAAGTTTAAATTTTAAAAAAGCACTTAAGATTTTGAATTTATACTCAACTAAGGTTAAGATGATTGGTTATTTTGAAGCATCAGATTTCAGAAACTGATTGAATATTTATAAGTTATTTTAAAATAGTTTTTTAAATGTTATTTTAATTAGGGAGTTGAGTTTGGACAATAATTTCGCCAATCCGGTCAGATCTGAAAAGAAGCAGCCGTAACGATTCTTATTGGGTCAACCCTCAACTCCTTCAGAGGAAAAATGATTAAAAACGAATATATTGTTTTAGCCAGAAAATATAGGCCCAAGAAACTATCAGATATTGTTGGTCAAGATGAGGTATGTTCTGTAATTAAAGGTGCCATTAAATTGAACAGAGTTGCGCATGCATTTCTTTTTTCTGGGACTCGAGGAATTGGGAAGACAACAATAGCTAGAATTTTAGCAAAAACATTAAATTGTCAATCAATTGATGAGATAACGTTAAATCCCTGTGGTAAATGTGCTAATTGTGTATCAATTGATAATGAAAGTAACATTGATGTTGTTGAGATTGATGCAGCAAGTAGGACAGGTGTTGCGGATGTAAGAGAAATAATAGAAAATATAAATTACAAACCTGTGAATGCAAAAAAGAAAATTTTCATCATTGACGAAGTTCATATGCTTTCAAAGGCTGCATTTAACGCACTTCTTAAAACTCTTGAAGAACCTCCATTAGATGTAGTATTTATTTTTGCCACAACAGAAACAGAAAAAGTACCTGTAACCATTTTATCAAGGTGTCAAAGATTTATTTTAAGACGGGTTGATTTAAAACTCATTGCGGATCATTTAATTAAAATTGCAAAAAATGAAGGTTATTCACTTGATCAAGAATCAGCACAGATAATTTCTAAATGCTCCGAAGGTTCAATGCGTGACTCTTTGTCAATGTTAGATAATGTTCTAGCTAGAAATGAACCAATTTCACCTGAATTAGTAAGAAACGTTATAGGATTAACAGATAACACTCAATGTATGGATTTATTTGAGAGTCTATGCCAAGGGAACGTTAAAGCTTCATTAGAAAAATTTCAAGAATTGTATGAGAAAGGAATTTCAATCGATGAATTAGCTAAGTCACTTATGAAACTAACCTATAACTTAGCACTCACTAAGTCAGAGTTTGAAAATGGTTTTGATTTTTTGGATGGGGAAAGTATTAAAAAACTAAAAAATTTATCAGAGAAATTTGAAATGGATTTTATTACAAGATTTTGGGAGGTAATGCAAAAATATTTGAATGAACTGTCTGATACTTTTGATGAAAAACAATGTTTTGAGATGGCAATAATGAGAATCTGCTACATTTCTCTTACGCCAACACCATTTGAGGCACTTCTTGCAAAGAACAAAAAAGAACAAAAGGTTGAGGATGGCAAAGACAATAATCACAATTTAAAAGGGGAAGAAAATATATCAAGAACGACAAATACCCCTGATTTACTCAACAATAATCTTGCTTTAAAAAAAAAAATATTAGTTGATGGTGAAGATAATAATACAACAAAAAGTAACTTGGAAAAATTTTCAGAACTTGTAGGATTTTTAGAAGGTCGGTCTGAAATGCTTATTGCCTATCACCTTCGTAACTCATTCAGATTAGTAAGTTTTTCAGAATTGGAGGGTGATAAACCAGCTTGTCATATTGAATTGCAAAATATTGGAGATAATGAAGATGCACAAAATATCCTTTGGAAAGCATCGAAAGTCCTTGGCGAACTTACAAAAAAAAGATGGATATTATCCATAACAAACAAAACTGGACATAAATCACTCGAAGAAATCAAGCAATTAGATTATAAAAAAAAAATTGACCAATTAAAAAAAGAAGAAACTATAAAAAAAATTCTTGATATTATTCCTTCATCTGAAGTAACTTCAGTTATAGAAATTGTTAAAGAAAATAATAAAAAAAAGGATTAATAAATGAATAATATTTCTCAGATAATGAAACAAGCAAAAGTAATGCAAGAAAAAATGGCAGAGATGCAAAAAAAAATAGAAGAAACTGAAATAGAAGGTGTTTCTGGAGGAGGAGCGGTAAAGGTACTGATTAACGGTAAACATGTTTTAAAAAAAATTACAATTGATCCCAATATAGTTGATAAAAATGAAGTAGAGGTTCTAGAAGATCTAATTTTAGCTGCAATGAACGATGCAACAAAAAAAATTTCCGAAAACATGAGTAATCAAATGAACTCAATCTCAGGAGGATTAGGACTTCCGCCAGGTATGAAGTTACCTTTTTAATAGTATCATGTCTGCACTGGGTGACCTTATTGAGCTTTTCTCAAAATTACCGAATTTAGGACCACGATCAGCTAGAAGAATTGTACTTTATCTTTTAAAAAATAAAGAAAAAATAATTCCTCAGGTTATAACTTCATTGAATGACCTTAAATCTTCATTAACATTTTGTGAAAATTGTGGAAATGTTGATATTTCTTCACCGTGTAGTATCTGCAATTCTAATAAAAGGAAAAGTGAAAAAGTTTGTGTAGTTGAAGATATTGGTGATTTATGGGCTATTGAGAAAAGTAAGGCATACGATGGTCATTACCATGTACTAGGAGGTGTGCTATCAGCAATTGATGGAATTGGTCCAGATGAATTAAATATATCCTCACTAATGAAAAAAGTAGAAAACAAAAAAATAAATGAAATTATTTTAGCAACGAATGCTACTGTCGAAGGTCAAATTACAGCACAATATATTGCAGATAGTTGTGAAAAAAATGAAATTTTAGTTACAAGACTTGCACAGGGAATACCCATAGGCGGAGAATTAGATACAGTCGATTATAATACTTTATCAGCAGCATTTAGTTCAAGAAGTGAGATGAAAACTAAGTTTTAATATCCAGCTTAATTAATTTTTCTTTTTTATTTTTAATTTTTTTTGTTGTTACAAGAATATCATTAAGATCATTCTGCGCATTTGAAAAATGTGAGTCCATTTTATTTATTCTATTTTCTAACCTTGAAATTTCATTTGTTAAATCTTTTAGTTGGTTAAAAATGAATTTAGAGTTTTCTGAAATTTTTTTATCTCGTAATATACTTTCTATATAACTGAGAACTATCCATAAAGTAGTTGGTGAAACAAGAAAAATTTTTAAGTCGTAAAATTGTTCTGTCATTTCAGGAATTAAATTAAAAATTTCTATATATATCTGTTCACTTGGAATAAAAATAAGTGCTATTTCTGAAGTTTCTCCAGGAATTATATATTTGTTTTTAACATCCATAACGTGATTCATTATGTCTGATCTAAAAAGTTTGAGGACTTTATTTTTTTCATCTTTTGATGTTGCCTTTAAAATTTTCTCAAAACTTTCACGAGGAAATTTTGCATCGATACATAAATTATTCAAGGAACCTGAAGATTTTATAAAACAATCTACCCTGCAATTATTTGAAAGGGTTTTTTGGAATTCGTAGTTTTTAGTGGGTAAATGGTCTGAAATTAAATTTTCAAGTAAAACTTCACCAAATTTTCCTCTCTTAGAAGTATTTGATAAAATATTTTTTAAATCTATTACATTTTCAGTTAGGCCCGAAATATTTTGTTGTGCTCTATCAATAATTGATATTTTTTCTTTAATTTGATAAAGATTCGAAGAATTTTCTGCTGAAGACTTCTGAAATTTTACATCAATCTTCTCAAATTTTTCTTCAAAGATTTTATAAATTGATTTTTCAAGATTATCTTGCTTTTCAAGTAAGATCTTTATTCTTTCCTTTGAACCAGTATTTGAAAAAAAAAATTGAATTATTACTAAAATTAGGAGTAAGCTAGATAAAAAAATTATAATTAAAATTTCTGAACTCATTTTTACTATTATTTAATAATGGCTACATTAGAGATACTAACAATACCTGATACAAGATTGAAGCACAAATCATCTATTGTTGAAAAGTTTGATCAAGGTCTTGTGAAAATAATTAAGGATATGTTTGATACACTTTATGCATCAGGAAATGGGATAGGTCTAGCAGCACCTCAGGTTGGCATTAAAAAAAGAATTGTTGTTATAGACATAAAAAAAGAAGATGTTTCTAATCCTATGACGTTCATAAACCCTAAAATAGTAAAATTTTCTGATGAAAAGTTTATAAATGAAGAAGGTTGCCTTTCAGTCCCTGAATATTATGCAGATGTAGAAAGAGCAAAAGAAATAGAAGTTGAGTGGTACGATGAAAATGGAAAAAAAAAAAATGATATTTTTAGCGGACTTATGTCAATTTGTATTCAACATGAAATTGACCACTTAGATGGAGTTTTATTTATTGATCATCTCTCGAAGTTGAAAAGAAAATTAGTTATTGAAAAACTAAAAAAAATAAAAAAAAAAAATAAAACTAATGAATAAACTATCTCCTATCAAGATAGGTTTTTTTGGAACACCAGATTTTTCATTACAATTTTTAAAATATCTTTTTAAAGAAAATTTATTAATAAAATTTGTTGTAAGTCAGCCTGCCTCAAAATCAGGAAGAGGAAAAAAAACTAAACTATCCTCGGTTGAAAAATGGAGTTTAGAAAAAAAAATTCCAACTTTTACTCCGAAAAACTTAAATGATAATGAGTTTCTTAACAAATTAAAAAAAATTCCTGTTGATTTTATTATTGTGGTTGCATATGGAAATTTAGTTAATGAGAAAATAATTAATCATCCCAAATTCCTAACTGTAAATGTTCATGCTTCTTTATTACCAAAGTGGCGGGGAGCTGCACCTATACAGAGGGCAATACTTGAAGGTGATAAAGAGACTGGTGTTACAATAATGAAAGTTGAAGAAAAATTGGATGCTGGTCCGATAATAAAGCAAACTAAATTTAAAATTTTGGAAGATAACACTGCAGGTGAAATTTTTGAAAAAATGATAAGAATTGGTCAGCCACTTTTAGTAAATGCTATAAATACAATTTCAAAAAATACGCATAATTTTATAACTCAATTGGACGAAAAAGCATCTTACGCCAAGAAGGTGGAAAAAAGGGAGACAAAAATTATTTGGGATCAACCTGCTAAAATTATTGATAGGAAGATAAGGGCGTTTAACCCAGTTCCAGGTGCCTGGACAAAAATAAAATCATCTGATACGAGGATAAAGATTTTTAAATCAGAAGTTATATGTGATAACAAAATTTTTAAAAAAGCTAATAAATGTGGTTCAGTCAAAGGAAAATTGATAGTTAAGTGTGGTGAAGACATGATAAAAATTATTGAACTTCAACCCGAAGGTAAGAGTCGTATGAATGCAAATGATTTTTTAAACGGTTTGAAGATTAAAGAGTTTATTTTTGAGTAAATGTTTAGAGTAAAACTTGTTGTGGAATACGATGGATCCAATTACGTTGGTTGGCAGAGACAAAATAATGGCAAATCTATTCAAGAAGAGATAGAGAAGTCATTAAAAAAAATTTTTAATGAGAATATTGAGTTAACCGTTGCTGGTAGAACTGATGCTGGAGTGCATGCATTTGGTCAAGTAGCACATTTTGATCTAAAAAAAAAAAATATTGATGAAAATAAAATTTATAAAGCAATTAACTTTTTTTTAAAGCACAATGACAATAATATTACTGTTTTAAGTTCAAAATTTGAAAATCAAAATTTTCATTCAAGGTTTTCAGTTAAGAAAAAAATATATTTATATAAAATTCATAATAGAGAAACTAATTCTCATTTGCTTTCCAAACGAGTTTGGTTTGTACCTCAAAAAATATCTATAATTAAAATGAAAAGAGCTGCAAAATTTCTTATTGGTAAACATGATTTTAATGCTTTTAGATCGTCTAACTGTCAAGCAAAAAAAACATTGAGAAGTATAGATGGAATAACAATTTCCAAAAAAGATAGTTGTATTGAAATTAGAGTTAAAGGTAAGTCATTTATGCATAATCAAGTTAGAATTATTGTTGGAACATTGATAAAGGTTGGGATAAATAAATTAAATGAGGAATGTGTAAAAAAAATTTTAAAGTCAAAGAATAGAAATAGAGCAGGTCCAACTGCTCCTGCAGAAGGTCTATATCTTGAAAAAATTATTTATTAATTAAAATTTATCCTTAAAGATATTTTTTAAAAATAAAAAATAAATCTCACTTAACTTTTCTATATCAGTTACAGAAATATTTTCATTAATTTGATGCATTGTCTTGCCAACAATACCAAACTCAATAACAGGACAAATTTTTGATATAAATCTTGCATCGGATGTGCCTCCAGATGTACTAAGTTCAGGCTCTGTTTTTGTAACTTTTTTTATAGCTTCAACAATTGAGTCAGTTAATTTTTCTGAAAAATTAAAAAAAGATTCTCCAGATACTTTGGTTTTGAGATCATAATTACAATTTGAGGATTTTAGTCTATTATTTATAATTTTTATTATATCTCCAGATTTAAAATTGTCATTAAACCTTACATTAAATCTAAGCTTTACGGAGTTGGGAACCAAATTTGTAACTTTATTACCAACATCGATAGATGTTATTGTAAGCTTTGAGGGTTGAAAAGTTTTTGAGCCTTCATCTAGCTTCTCATTCAAAGATGAGCAGACTTTTAATAAATCATCGATTGGATTTTTACATTTTTCTGGATAGGCTACATGACCTTGTTTTCCTTTGATTGTAATTTCTCCATTAAGACTGCCTCGTCTTCCTACTTTTATCATTTCTCCTAGAGTGTTAGGGTTCGTGGGTTCGCCAACCAGACAGTAATCAATTTTTTTGTTATTATTTATTAACCAGTCAACTACAGTTTTAGTTCCATAATCAGCATCTCCCTCTTCATCTGCAGTCAATAAAAAAGAAATAGATCCATTAAAGCTTTTACTAGAATTTAAAAATTTATTTGATGATACTAAAAAGGCAGCTATCGCAGTTTTCATATCACTAGCTCCTCTTCCATATAAAATTCCATTTTTCACTATTGGAGTAAACGGTTCTGAATGCCATTCTTTTTCATCACCAGGAGGAACTACATCAGTATGTCCGGCAAAGCAAACGTTTGGTCCTTTTCCCCCATAAAAAGAAGCATAAAGATTTTTTACCTTACTTTTACCGAATTCTAATAAGTGACAATCAAATCCCCAACCTTGGAGTAATTTTTTAACATACTCTAAAGAACCTGCACTATTTGGTGAAATACTTCTAAAATTAATTAAATCTGATGATATTTTTAAAACATCCATTATGATCTTAATAATTCATTGATTGAGGTTTTAGAACGAGTTTTTTGATCAACTTGTTTAACAATTACAGCACAGTAAAGATTTACATCACCTTTTTCACTTTTTACTGACCCAGGAACTACAACTGAATATGGCGGTACCTTACCGAACAAAATCTCTCCAGTTTCCCTATTAATTATTTTAGTTGATGCTCCAATATAAACACCCATTGAAATAACACTTCCCTCCTCAACAATTACACCTTCCGCGATTTCAGATCTAGCTCCAATAAAGCAATTATCTTCAATAATTACAGTATTTGCT
>Ga0255759_10002566_pt1 | contig 16188 bp, 15 predicted proteins | sample 101ome_20_FD_179959 | JGI IMG/M metagenome (GOLD analysis project Ga0255759, IMG submission 179959) | Coastal salt marsh microbial communities from the Groves Creek Marsh, Skidaway Island, Georgia - 101404AT metaG (version 2) | ecosystem: Environmental > Aquatic > Marine > Intertidal zone >...
GGAGCCTCTTTATAAAGGGCGTGCTTCCAAACCCGTAATAAGTATCTCGAGTCTTTAGATTTGGGCATAAGTAGGGTTTGGTTAGACACGCCTAACAAAAGAATCAAACATCGTCGCTAATGTTAACAGCACCGAGTAAACTAAAGACTTTGGCAGTACTTAGGCACCCTGATCTTTGGAAAATTTTACTTTTCTATTTATGTAATTGCTTGAGTTAGCGTTAAATTCATCAAAAATTCTTCTTAATAAATCAACGGGATTTTTAAAAGTTTTTCTTTTGTAGGGGTTATTAGCCCTAAGTCCTTTTTGAGATTTATCAAAAGGATTTTTGCAGGCTAACCATTCATTATCGCTTGCCATTAATTTATAGCCCAAATAATGATCGTGAATTATGTTTCCGGGGTACTCAAGTTCTACTTGTATTTTAGGGCTTATTTCATCACCTTGAAAAAGAACAGATATAAATCCTTGTGGTTCATCTTCAGGGAGACTGATTTTTTTAAGATCTTCTCTAATTTCAAATTGACGATGTTTTGTTTTTTGACTTGAAAATTGATCAAGAATCTTTGTTCTTAAATCTGCTAGATCTCTAAGAACTCCTTGAGAGCGACTAAAGTCTCTAGATCCCGGTAAAATTATTTCTGCGTTGAACATAATTCTATAAACATTTTAAAGCAAAATGAAGTTTTAATTTATGATTTTTCTCTAAGCCAGACAAGTAAGGGGCTTGCTAAAAATAAACTTGAATAAGTACCAATAAACAAACCAATAAATAGTGCGGCAACAAAAATTTGTGTTGAAGCACCACCAAAGAAATATAGAAAAGCTAAAACAGTTAGTGTTGTGATTGAAGTGTTAAGCGATCTTGTTGAAACTTGATTGACACTTAAATTTGCCAAATCAGCAAAACTAAATTTACTTGTTTGTAATTTTTGGTTTTCTCGAATTCTATCAAAAACTACAATAGTGTCATGCACAGAAAAACCAAAAGTTGTTAATAAAGCAGTGATAAATAAACTATTCACTTCGATTGCTTGATAGACACCAAGTGCCGCAAACAAGCCCATTACAATGATTACATCATGAAATAAAGCGGCAATTGCACAAATTGTATAGTCACGTTTAAACCTTGAGCTGATATAAATGATGATGCCAAGTACAGTAAAAATTAAAGCAATTAAAGCAGACTGAAATAACTCAGGACCAATGATTGGACTTACTGTGTCAATAGAACTTATCTCAAAATTTCCGTATTTGTTATTGAGCTCTGCGTTTAATTTGTCTAAAGCTGGGTCGTCTGAAATTGCTTTGGTGCGAATAATTACAAGAGGATTTTCTTCTTTACTAATTGTCGCAGAACTATTACTAAGGCCCACCTGCTCTAAAATACTGAGAATTTTTTCAGAAGAAAAATCTTGCTTGTCTTGAAAACGATATTCAAGTTTAGTACCACCAGTAAAATCTAAGCCTAGTTTTAATGGACTACCCAATTTGATTGTCGATAAAACCATAAAAGCAACACTTAAGGCAATTAAAAAAGTCGACACACTAAACCAAACTTTACTTGTTTTTACGCTGTTAATCTGCATAGTCTTTTATTTTATGCTATTTTGTGAAAAATTTAAAATATATAGTTTTTTATATAATAAAAAAAGCTCTTAAAGATAATAAGTTCTTTGAAGCTGCAAAGTTAGGGAATATAAAAGATATTAGCTGTGCTTTTAAAAATTTCTTAATTGAAAAATGTAAAAATAGCAAAAAGCTAATTTATTGATTTATGTCCGGAGTTAAGACGAGCGAAATACTTGTTGGTGCCCTTATATTTGGGATAATTCTTATCATCATTATTCCCTTGCCGACATATCTCATCGATTTGTTTATATCGTTAAATATTACTCTTGCAGTTATTGCCATTGGTATTTCTTTGTACATTTCTAAGCCATTAGATTTTGCGGCTTTGCCTACATTCTTGCTTTTGGCAACAATGTTTCGTTTGGCTCTCAATATTTCATCGACTAGATCTATTTTGCTTAAAGCAGATGCCGGAGATTTAATTTTGGCGATGGGTGAATTTGTGGCTGGTGGAAATATTGTCGTTGGTTTGATAATTTTCATTATTATTACCGTTGTTCAATTTATGGTTATTACCAAAGGTGCTGAGCGTGTTGCTGAGGTATCTGCACGTTTTGCTTTAGATGCGATGCCGGGTAAACAAATGTCTATCGATGCCGATTTTAATGCGGGTTTGATAACTTCTGAGCAAGCAAAAGAAAAGCGTGATGTTGTCGAGCGTGAGTCCGCCTTTTTTGGATCTATGGATGGTGCTTCTAAGTTCGTCAAGGGTGATACTATGGCGGGTATCATTATTACTATCATTAATATTGTTGCTGGTTTAACAATTGGTATAACTCAAAAAGGTTTACCTTTTGATGTGGCGGCACAAAAATATGTGATTCTGACAATTGGTGATGCGATTAGTGCGATTATTCCATCTTTGATCTTATCGATTGCAACTGGTATCATCGTGACTCGTGCTGGATCAACCGCAGATTCTTTTGGTCAGGATGTTGGAGCACAGTTGCTCGCAAGACCAAATGCTTTTATTGTAGGTGCAGCCTTGCTCTTTATTTTTGCATGTTTACCGGGAATGCCAAAAGGAATCTTGGCAACTATTGGTATTGGCTTGTCGGCATTAGTTTATTTTTTAACACAAAGCAAGAAAAAAGCTGAGCAAGCTGGTTTCGATGATGATGTTGAGATCGATGAAAAAGTCGATCAATCTGGCGCGCCTAGAGCAACTCCTGAAATGATGTACTCTTTATTAGAAGTTGATAAACTTGCTGTTTGGGTTGGTTCAGGTTTATTAGATATTGCTGATCCTGCTCGCAATGGAACTTTGGTACCTGAGATAGCTTCATTAAGACACCAATTGACTTTGAACTTAGGTTATATTTTACCTTCGGTGCGTATCATGGACGCTCCATCTTTAAATGCAAATGAATATAGAGTGGTAATTAGAGATACCACCGTTGCTTCAGCTGAAGTTTATTCAGATAGAATGTTAATCTTAAGAGAAGATTGGGACAATATTTATTCTGAACCACCACCGGGCTCTTTGCCGGGCTGGGAGCCAGCTTTACAAGAAGCGGCTTATTGGGTTGATCCAGAATATTTAGAACAAATTGATTGGGATAGACCAGCGGCGCCTGCAGTGCGTGTGATTACAGCGCATTTAGCAGAAGTAGTACGTAAAAATATTGATGACTTACTCGAGAAAGCAGATGTGCGCCGTATACTTGATCAAGTAAAACAATTTGATTCTCAGTTAATTGATAATTTGGTGCCTGGTGCAATCGCACTCGGAGATCTAAGAAGAGTGTTTGTAAACCTATTAAAAGAAAGAGTTTCAATTCGAGACATTCATTATGTACTAGAGAAATTAGAAGACCTAACTGTTGCAATCAAAGACCCTGACCAGCTTTCGGAAAAATTGCGTGTTGCTTTAGGTAGGCAAATTTGTTTAGAGTTTGCGACTCCTGATAGACAATTACCAGCGATGGCTTTTCACCCAAGCTGGGAAACGCGCTTAGAACAATCTTTGCAAAAAGTTGATCATAGTATGGTTTTGATTTTAGAACCAAAACAAATTCAAAATTTAGTAACCATGATTTCTAATTCTTCGCGTAGAATTTTAGAGCAAGTAGAACGAAGACCTATTTTGATTTGTGGTCCTTCTTTAAGATTACCTTTATTTAGGTTGATCGAACAATTTGACCCCCATGTGCATATATTAAGTTACGCTGAATTAAGTCCAGATTTTAATATTCAAGTTATGGAAACAATCGGAACTGAGATGGATGTTCCTGCTGTTTCCGGGTAATTTAGGTACTGTTAATAAATCCCTAAAACTGCGTTCATCTCGTGTCTCAAAGTCATCATTTACGGCAGTGTCGCCAAAGGGCATTCGACTTTTTGGCACTCGAAAGCCTTGTTCTTGCAATTTGTTAACAGCTCCTTGCAAAATCTTTTTTGAGTGATTGATAAAAAAGATAAGCTTTATAAGGCTTTTTGATACAATTATCCTGAGTGTCAGGTTCTATCTCAAAGCATAACTTTATAATAACAACGCCAGGTGTTAAAAATACTAAGCTTGCTAAGGGTACAAATTTTTTGACAGCGCAAGAACTTTCTAATTATAAAGAAAGGATTTTCAATGAGCTTAAAGTTTTTTTATTCAAAGAGTTAGAGAAAAGAGATTATAAAGTTAAGCCCAATGATTTTAGTTTTGATAAAGTTGTAATCGAGAATGATAATTATCCTGATAATGTCTATGCTGGAGATATTTTGATTTTTAATCAGGATAGTGTTTTTTCAAAGTTGTTTAAAAAACCAATTCCTCTTGAATTAATAAAAAAACTTGTTAATAAATTTAATTCAGTTTTAAACCTAGAAAAAAGAATGGGACTTGTGCTTTTTGAGCAGGGCTCTGATGGATATGAATTTTATTTAAATGCACAAAAAGATGATAATCCAAATAAAGTACGTGATTATCTCAAAGGTCAGCGGGAGTTAACTCGCTCTTTATTACATTAGCTAGCTAATTGAGTTCTAGAGATCTTGCTTTTGCCGCTTGTAATGCCTCTAAAATCACAGTGCGAAAATCATTGGCTTCTAGGTTTTCGATTCCTGCTTGGGTTGTGCCATTAGGGCTTGTTACTTTGTCCCTAAGAGCTTTTGCACTTTCTTGACTTTCTATCATTAAGCTTGCCGCTCCGTAAAGAGTTTGCCGTGCAAGTGTTTCTGCGATTTGAGCATCTAAACCAAGTTCAATTCCAGCTTGGGTCATTGCCTCGGTCATCAAAAAAACATAGGCTGGTCCAGACCCACTTAAAGCAGTAACTGCGTCTAAATCTTTTTCATTTACAGCAACACAGACTCCAATAGTATTAAAAATCTCTTTTACTTTTTCAAGATTTGTTTTAGAGGCTTTTGTATTTGCACTAATTGCTGATGCCGCTTTAAGAACTTGAGCTGGAGTGTTTGGCATTACCCTAAAAATTTCATTTGTAGCAAAAACTTTTTCTATACTTTCTATGGTTTTACCAGCAGCAATTGAAATTAAAATATTTGAATCCTTGATGCCTTGTAAACTTGCAAGCACTTGTTCAAAAACTTGCGGTTTAACTGCAAGAATTATTAAAGCATTGTCATCAAGATTTGTTTTGAGTCTATCGTAGCAATTTGTTGTTTGTACTTGAAGCTCATTTGCTATTGTGTCCACGCGTTTTTCATCAAGATCACAAAAAATTATTTCATTAGCCATAAAGGTCTTGTTGTGAACAAGACCTTTAGCAATGGCGCTCCCCATCGCACCCGCTCCGATAAAGGCAAGCTTACACTTGCTTGTTATAGTGTTGTCTAGATTTGTATTTTGCATTTTACTACACTGTTGCAGTTTCTAAATTGATAATAGCCTTTCCAGCTTTAGCGTTTTGCCAGTTTTGCTCTACTGCTTGCCAGTTGACTAAATTCCAAAAAGTTTCGATCCATTGTGGTCTTAAGTTTTGGTGTTCTAGGTAGTAAGCATGCTCCCAAACATCAATTGTCATCAATGGTTTTCTTTTTGAATTCATTAAACAGTTGTCTTGGTTTAAAGATTTTTCAACTAATAATTTATTGTTCTCTGGACACCAAGTTAACCAAGCCCAGCCACTTCCAAATTGAGTTGCAGCTGCATTAGCAAATTCTTTTTTGAAGTTTTCAAAACTTCCAAAATCTTTATTGATTTGCTCAGCTAATTCTCCTTGAGCTTCACCACCAGCGTTAGGTCCCATAATCATCCAAAATAATGTGTGGTTGTAGTGTCCACCACCGTTATTGATTACAGCTTGTTTTTTGTCAGCGCTGATTTCGTTTACTCTTGTCATTAATTCTTCGATTGCAGTATCTTCCATGCCTGTGCCTTGAAGTGCATCGTTTAGTTTATTGACATAAGCTTGATGATGTTTTCCGTAGTGGAATTCTAAAGTTGATTTTTTGTAGTTTGGTTCTAATTCGTCTAGAGCCCATGGTGTTTTTGGTAAAGTATGTGCCATTTTTTTCTCCTTATCTATTTCTATTCTAACAAGATTTTACTATTAAAGGAGCCACACTTTGAGTCAGCCTGATTCTTGGTGATGGTATCTAAGCTTAATAATGCACAGGTTCAGCATCAATGGTACGCCAAAGATACCAAGTGGCTACTGTGCGATAAGGTTGCCATTGTTTTGAGAAATTTTCAAGATAGTTTTTATAATCTTTTGTTTCTTTTTTTATAGGGTAATTATTTTCAATAGCTTTAATTAAACCGATATCGCCTAATGGAAATATATCCGCTTCATTTAAATAAAAAATTTGGAACATTTCCAAAGTCCATTTGCCGATACCTTTAATTGCTAAGAGTTCTTCTGCAATTTGAGTTGAACTTTTGTTTTGGAAATATTTATTGTTAATTTTGTTGTTTATAAAATGAGTGCTGATGTTTTTTAAATATTGTATTTTTTGTTTACTCAAACCAATTTCTTTGAGTTGAGCTTCTGACAAAGTCAAAAAATTTTTTGCATTAAAGGCTTTGTTCTTTAATAAATTTAGTAAACGTTGCCAAGTAGCTTCAGCCGCAGCAACAGAGATTTGTTGTCCAACAATTGCGTTAGCTAGCGTCTTAAAGGGTTTTGCATAGCTTGTTAAGCTGGCATCGGGATATTTTTTGATTAGCTTTGCCATTGTTTTGTCTTTGCGACTTAGAAATAAACAAGCTTCTTGCCAATATTTAGGTTGTTGCTTTGTCAAAATGTTGCTCCTGATATAAAAAAGCCCAAAGTTTTACTTTAGGCTTTTAATTTTTTTCTTAATCTGTAATTTTAGAAATTAAAACTAAGCTGTAACAGCGTCATTAAAATATTCTTTTAATCCAGCATCATTCGGCTTCATACCTTTAGCGCCTTCGTTCCAGTTAGCAGGGCAAACTTCGCCGTTCTGCTCAAAGAATTGAAGAGCTTTAACCATTCTGATTGCTTCATCAACATTTCTACCAAGTGGTAAGTTATTTACTACTTGATGTTGTACTGTACCTTCTTTGTCAATCAAAAATAAACCACGGTAAGCGATTCCTGCGCCTTCAACTTCAACATCATAATCACGAGTGATTGTTTTGTTTAGGTCAGCAACTACAGGGTAAGTTACACCTTGGATTCCACCTTGATTTTTTGGAGTGTTTAACCAAGCGAAATGTGAGAATTTTGAATCAACAGAAACACCAATTACTTGTGTATTTAAAGCTTCAAATTCAGCTAATTTTTCTTGAAAAGCATGTAATTCAGTAGGGCAAACAAAAGTAAAATCAAGCGGATAAAAGAATAATGCTACATATTTTTTACCTCTATAATCACTTAAACTGATTTCTCCTAATTCATTCCCGTTAACTACAGCTTCAGCTTTAAAATCTGGTGCTTGTTTTCCAACTAATACTGCCATAAATAATCTCCTTTACAATTTATATCTAACAAATTGTTCTTTACGAACTGCAAATAATGATATCATTCACAGATAAGTATTTATACGATTTAAGCTTTATATAAGAAATAACAATGGAAACTCAAGAAAAATTAAAAAAAGAACTGTTTAACAAACATATCCGCAATATTGAAGCTTTGCCGGTGCCAATGTCTTTGCACGAGACTATTCCTCTTTCTAGTGATGCCGCGCAAACAATTGTGCAGGCAAGAAAAGAAATTAACAAAATTGTCAACCTTGAAGACCAAAGAATGCTTGCAATTGTTGGACCTTGTTCTATCCATGATAGTGAGCAGGCAATTGAGTACGCCAAAAAATTATTAGAACTACGCCAAGAGGTAAAAGAACAAATTTTAATTGTGATGCGTGTTTATTTCGAAAAACCTAGAACAGTTTTAGGTTGGAAAGGTTTGATTTACGATCCTTTTATCGATGATAGTTTTGATATGCTGACAGGTTTAAAAAAAGCTAGAACTTTGCTAAGAGACATAAATGAACTTGGAATGCCTTGTGCTACTGAAATGTTAGATCCTTTGGTGCCGCAATTTATTGCTGATGCTGTTTCTTGGACTGCGATTGGTGCTCGTACTACTGAATCACAAACTCATAGACAAATGGCAAGTGGTTTGTCGATGGCAGTAGGTTTTAAAAATAGTACAAATGGAGATTTTACCGTTGCTATTAATGCCGCAAAAGCAGCACAAGGACCGCAAAGTTTTATGGGTATTAACCAAGAAGAAGGTAGAGTTTGTATTTTTCATACTAATGGTAACAAAGACACTCATTTAATTTTGCGTGGTGGTGCTGATGCTCCTAATTATTCTTCTGAGTATGTTGCCGCGGCAGAAGCTGTTTTAGAGAAAGCGGGTTTAAAAAAATCTTTGATGATTGATTGTAATCATGCAAATTCTGGTAAAGATCCTTATAAACAACCTGATGTCTTGGAAGATATAATTAACCAAAAACTAGAGGGCAATCAGTCTATTATTGGTTTTATGATTGAAAGTCATTTAAATGGTGGCAATCAAAAAATTCCAAAGGATTTGTCTGAATTAAAGTATGGGGTTTCAATTACAGATGCTTGTATTGATTTTGAGGCTACTAGAAAGATGATTTTAGAAGCTGCCAATAGACTAGCTAACAAAAACTAATGACAGAAAGAAAATTTAAAATCAATAAAATTGTTTTAGCTGAGCCACGTGGTTTTTGTGCTGGCGTTAATCGTGCTATTGCAATTGTAAATGAGGTTTTAGAGATTTGTGGTGCACCTATTTATGTGCGCCATGAGATTGTGCATAACCATCATGTGGTAAATGATTTTAAAGCAAGAGGTGTAATTTTTGTTGAAGATTTAGCCGAAGTTCCTGATAATGCAGTTTTGGTTTTTTCAGCGCATGGTACAGCACCAGATTTAATTGAAGCCGCAAAAGCAAGATCATTAAAATTTATTGATGCTGTTTGTCCTTTGGTGACAAAAGTACATTTGGAAATTTTAAAAGCAATAAAAAATCAAAAAAAAGTTTTTTATATAGGGCATCGAGGTCATCAAGAGGTTTTGGGCGCGATGGGTTATGCGCAAAACAATCTTGATAACGGCAGTAAGCAAACAAATGCACAAAAGTATAATCAAGATCAAGATATATATTTAATAGAAACTGCTGAAGATGTAGTTGAGCTTAGAAAAGTTTTAGGTGAGTTTGCTATTGTTGTTGCAACACAAACAACACTTTCTGTTGATGATACAAAAAACATAATGTCAAAAATCACAGAGGTATTTGCAAATGTTGATTTGCCTAAAACAGATGATATTTGTTATGCAACACAAAATAGACAAGACGCTGTCAAAGAGCTGGCTAAGCAAGTGGATTATATTTTGATTATTGGTTCTTTGACCTCTTCAAATACTTTAAGGCTTGTGGAATTAGCAAAAAATTTAGGTAAAGAAGTCGAATTAGTTCCTGACCCTGAAGATTTTGTTTTAAGTGAAAAGCATTATGCTAAAACTATTGGCATTAGTTCTGGTGCTTCTGCTCCTGAATTTTTGGTGGATATTTTAATAGCAAAATTATTATCAGATGAAGAGTTTCAATATTCCAAAACAACTACAAATAAATATGCAGATCATATAGAAGTTTTAAAATTTAAAGAAGAAACGGTTGCTTTCCCTTTACCTGAGACACTTCGGACCGTGTCATTTTAGTCTCACGCAAAAGATAAGAGCGAAAACAGTGGTCTTGGTGCCTGGCACGATGAACAAGATTACGCACCCATAGCGGCTTTACGTTGTGCTTTTTTGTCTAAAACTTTTTTACGTAATCTAATATTTTCTGGTGTGATTTCAACTAATTCTTCGTCATTGATATAAACTAAAGCATCTTCAAGGTTTATTTTTCTAGAAGCTTTAACTTGTGCCAAACCATCTGCACCAGCGGCTCTCATATTGGTTAATTGTTTGGCTTTGGTTAAATTGAGTTCGATATCTTGTGGTCTATTTGCTTCTCCCACAATCATACCTTTATATACTTTTGTACCAGCTTCAATAAAAAATATTCCTCTATCTGCAAATTGTTCGAGTGCGTAGGTAGTGCAGTCACCAGCTTCTATGTTGACAAGCACTCCGGGTCTTAGTTTGCTGATATCTCCAGCATAATCTTTATAATCCATAAAAGAATGATTCATGATGCCATTACCTTTTGTCATTCTAATAAATTCAGAGCCAAAACCAATCAAACCTCGTGTTGGAATTTCATATTTTAAAATTGTTCTTCCAAGGCTTGAATGCATATGTGTCATATTGCCTTTTCTTTTGTTGAGCGCATCAATACAAGCGCCAGAAAATTCGTCATCTAAATCTATAACCAGTTCCTCAAAAGGCTCACACATAACATTGTTGATTTCTTTTTTGATTACTTGTGGTTTAGAAACTTGAATTTCATAACCCTCACGGCGCATATTTTCAAGTAAAATTCCTAAGTGTAATTCTCCTCTACCGCAAACTTTAAAGGCATCTGTACGTTCGGTATTTTCAACTCTTAAAGCAACATTGGTTGTTAGTTCTTTGTCAAGTCTATCTTTGATTTGTCTTGAAGTCACAAACTTGCCTTCAAGACCAGCAAAAGGACTATCGTTAACAGAAAAAACCATTTCTAAAGTTGGCTCATCAACTTTGATTGCTGTTAAAGCTTCGTTGATACTAGTGTCTGCAACGGTGTCTCCAATATTGCCTTCTTGTAGACCAGCTAAAATGACAATCATGCCAGCTGCAGCCGTTTCGAGTTCTATTTTTTCGAGTCCTTTAAAACCATAAATTTTGGCGACTTTCTTTTGAATTTTTTTACCAGTCTGTGCGCATAATAAATTTACTTGTTGGTTAACTTTGACTTCACCGTGTAAAACTCTACCCACAAGCATTCTGCCTAAATATTCAGAAGCATCTAAACTGATTGCTTGAAACAAAAACTTTTCGTCTTTATTTCCAGTTGGCGCTGGCACACTTTTGATTACTGTATCAAGGATACTGTTAATGTTTCCTTGTTTAGCTTGGCAGTTTTCTAAGGCTTTGTCTAAATGAATTTCTGCAATACCATGAACCCCAGAAGCATAAATAATTGGAAATTCGATTTGCTCATCATCCGCACCTAAGTCTATAAAAAGTTCAAGAACATCATAAATAACTTGATCGATATTAGTGTTAGGTTTATCGATTTTGTTGATTACCAGAATTGGTTTTAAACCTTGTTCAAAAGCTTTTTTGAGTACAAATCTAGTTTGTGGCATAGGTCCTTCAAAGGCATCAACCAGCAACAAACAGCCTTGCACCATTCCTAAAACCCTTTCAACTTCTCCGCCAAAGTCAGCGTGTCCCGGAGTATCAACGATATTGATGACATGATCTTTATAATTTACAGAAGTATTTTTTGCCAAGATTGTAATACCACGTTCTTTTTCTAAAGGGTTTGAATCCATGACGCAGATTTCTTTTTCTTTGTGCGCTTGAAAACATCCAGTTTGCTCTAATATGGCATCAAGCAAAGTTGTTTTTCCGTGATCAACGTGAGCGATGATAGCAATATTTCTAATTTTTGAAATTTCGTGCATATAAGCATAAGCTTATGTCAAAGTTTGCTTTTTGACGAATTTGCTTATACATATTTAATAATTCCCTATCAACAGTTAGTTACTGTTAACTTACAAGCAATTCTGTTTTGTAGGCTTTGAGTTTTTTGTCGATAGCTTTTGAATTTTTACCCAGAAACAAACTTAATTGATGCCAAAAATTAGCTGAATGGTTTTTTTCAAGAGTATGGGTGAGTTCATGTAAGATGACATAGTCAATAAGTTCATTGGGTAAGCGCATCAGTTGAATACAGAGGTTGATTTTATTGTCATAAGTACAACTTCCCCAGCGGCTTTTGGTATTGCGTAAAGTGAGACTTTTATATTTTAGTTGGTGTTTTTGAGCAAGTTCAGCTACTCGTTGCGGTAAAAAGTTCTTGGCTTCTTTTTTTAGGGCTTTGTTAATTGCATTTTTTATTTCTGTAATTATTTCTGGGTCTTTTGAGCTTAAAGTGTTTGGGTAGTAGATTTTGATTTTGTTTGCACTAATTCTTGAGCTGATTTTAGAAAGCTCGCAGGGTATGAGCATTAGTTCATGGTGTTTGCTTTGGAAATTTACTAAAATTGGTTCGCTGATATTTTCAAGTTTGTTTGTTTCTGGGATTTCAATATAGCTATTAGGATTTAAAAATTTTATTTGCGCATGGTCAATTTTGATTTTGTTTATTTGCTCTTGTATCCAAGCTCGTTTTTCTTGTACAAAATTTAGTGCATCTGTAAAACTTACATAATAAGGAAGCGATAAAGACACTTGTCCTTGATGACTAATTTTGATTTTGATATATTTTGCTTTTTTGTATTTTGTTAAAGTGATTTCTTGGAAATCTGCATCAACAATAGTTTTTTTTAGCGGCATCTAGCTTTAATTGTAACTAAAAAGCTAGTTATTAAACTTGAATTCAATAACATCACCATCTTGCACTATATATTCTTTGCCTTCTTGACGAGCTTTGCCAGTTTCTCGAGCTTTGGCGCGTGAGCCACAAACAACAAAGTCATCATAGCTAATGGTTTCAGCTTTTATAAAACCTTTTTCAAAATCTGTATGAATAACACCAGCCGCTCTTGGTGCCTTGTCACCAATTCTGATAGTCCAAGCACGCACTTCTTTTTCGCCAGCCGTAAAGTAGGTTCTAAGTCCTAATAAATCATAAGCGGCTTGAATTAATTTTTTAAGTCCAGTGTCTTTTACTCCGAGTTCTTCCAAAAATTCAATTTTTTCTGCATCTGTCATGCCAGTAAGTTCAGCTTCAGCCTTGGCACTAATAACTACAATACCGGCATGGTCTTGCGCGGCATAATTTTCTACTTGTTGCACAAAATCGTTAGTGCCACTTGCCATATCACTTTCAGCGATATTTGCGGCATAGATAACTTTTTTGAGAGTGATTAAACCATAAGATTTAATTGCAAATTTTTCTTCATCACTAAGCTCGGCTGTTCTTGCGGCTTTACCTTCTTCTAAAACTTTTTCAACTTTTGCTAGTACCTCGTCAATAAGCTTTGCTTCTTTATCACCACTGCGCGCTTTTTTTGCATTTCTTTGTCTGCTGTTAGAGACTTGTTCTAAGTCACTTAATACAAGTTCGGTGTTGATAGTTTCGATATCATTAATAGGATCAATTTTGCCATCAACATGAATAACATTGTCATCTTTAAAACAACGCACTACATGAATAATCAAATCGCACTCACGAATATTAGCCAAAAATTTATTGCCTAAACCCTCTCCTTGAGCGGCTCCTTTAACAAGTCCGGCAATATCCATAAATTCAATAGCCGCAGAAATTACAGTATCTGTAGAAACAAAATCTTTTAAAATATTTAGTCTTGCATCTGGCACATTGACCATTGCTGTATTTGGTTCGATAGTACAAAAAGGGTAATTCGCGGCTTCAGCAATATGATTATTACTAAGTGCATTAAATAATGTTGATTTGCCAACATTTGGGAGTCCAACTATTCCAGCTTTGAGCATACAAAGGAAGATTTTAGCAAAGATTCAAGACTTAAGCCATCTATATCAACTCAGCTGTAGCTCTATCTGTGATTTTCACTTTTTTACTTGAGTGCTGTAAGTTGTCACAATGCACGGTAATAATATCACCGATATCGCCGCTGTTCATTGCTCTACAAATAAATTCTAGTTCAATCACTTTATTCTTGCTTACTACCTTAATAGTTTCTCCCGATTGTATAAGTTTTTGGTGACGCACTTGATTTACCTTGATACCAACACCAGCGCCGATATCATAATTTGCAACTTTTTGTGCAAGCACACCATCATAATATAAATTGACATCACGAGGATCTATGTTGATTACTTTTTCGTAGATATTTTCGCGCTTGATTTCTTCACCTTTACTTAAGGGAGTTTTTAAGCATAAAACTTTTTTTGCGGTTTTCATATTGATAAAAATTGGTAATGATTCAAGAGCTTTGTTGTTTTCGTCATAGGCTGTTGCCACTACTGTTTTTCTAGAGTTGACGACATTCATATTAAACTGTGAAAATTTAATTTCTAAATTTGCTCTTTTGCCCAAAAAATTTGTTAACTCTCTAGCGGGTTTATCAATTTGGTAACTATAGTTTGTGTTTTTAACTTTTGCATCAAGAAATTTGACGAGCTTTGGTTTTACTGCCAGCCAAAAAGGATTTGCCGCCTCAAAAGCTTGCACTTGTTGTGCAAAGAAAACCAAAATTAAAAGCAAAAAATTTTTTTTTGACACAGTTTTATTATTCCCTGTATTTTTTAAAAGCGAATTGACTCTTGATTGAAAAAGAAGTTTTTAAGCCTTAGCTTAAGAAACTATATTATTTGCTTGTCTCAACATTTCAGAAGCCGCTTTAATTACATTACTGCTTGATTCATATGCACGCTGTGCTGTAATCATATTCACGATCTCTTCAACAACTTTTACGTTTGAACCTTCTAAAAATCCTTGCCTAATAGCACCAAGGTTATCTTGCATTGGCTCACCATCAATCGGTCTACCACTTGCATCAGTCGCAAGATACAAGTTATCACTAAGTTCCATTAAGCCAGCCGGATTTGCAAAGCGAACTAAACGAAATTCACCAACTCTATCCGTTTGTACACCACTGCCACTATTTCTACTTACATTAATTGCACCATCATCTGATATTGTGATTTTGTCTGCATCTGCTCCAAGATTTACGTATGGATAAACTAAGTAACCTCTATTGGTAACAATATCTCCTGTTCTACCATCAAGTTGAAAATTACCATCTCTTGTGTAAGCGAATTGTCCATTTGGTAATTGAATTTGAAAAAATCCTTCGCCTTCAATGGCAACATCAAGTGGGTTTCCAGTGTTGGTTAAAGAACCCATTGTAAAAGCTTTGTTGGTTGCATCCAGTTGTACACCAAGTCCAACTTGAACTCCGCTTGGAGAAATTTGACCAGAAGCTAAAAGACCGCCGGGCTTAGTAATCACCTGCGTAAATAAAGTTGAAAAATGTGCTTGAGATTTTTTGTAACCAGTTGTATTAATGTTTGCTAAGTTGTTTGAAATCACATCCATATTAGTTTGTTGTGCTTTCATACCAGTTGCTGCTGTAAATAAAGATCTATCCATATAGTTTATATGTGTGTTTTGAGTTTTGCTTTAACTAAGACAAAAAAACTAGCTATAAATTTCTCAATACTTTAAATGCTTTAATTTAAAATAATTTCAAGCTTGTTTTCTCTTTTGCTTGTCTAGACTAGCAAAAAATTGATTTGCTTTGTTAATACCAACTAAGATAAGACTAGGTTTTTTGTACTAAATCATTTGTTGCATACAAAAATCAAGTTTTTAAAATTAAATTTTGCACAATAAAAAATTTTCTAATTAAAGTCTAAAAGATGGTTTGCCGTGTTGCACTTGTGTGTAAATAAGTCAGTGACAGCATTTGTGTGTTTTTTATTTTTTGTCATTGTAAATTCAATGGCCCGGGCCTATGAAGTCTTAAAAAAAATTAAGAGATTTTCTATGAGTGAATCCACTATATTTATTGAGTCAGGATTGATAGTGATTTGCTAAACAATTATCAAAACAGAATATAAAAAAGGAAGACCTAAACAAGATGTCTGATTCTAGTGATTTGTATAACCCATATTTAGTCGATGAAGTAATTGCAAGACAAAAGTCTAGCGATACTACAAGTACTGATGATGTACTTGGAAAAACATCTGAGAGATCTCATGGTGCTGAAGATTCAATTAAATTATATTTAAAAGAAATTGGTCGTATTTCTCTTTTAACTGCTGAGCAAGAAATTGAACTTGCAAGAGAAATCGAAAAAGGTGGTTTAGGTGGTGAAGAAGCCAAAAGAAAATTAGTGCAAGCTAACTTGAGATTGGTTGTAAGTATTGCCAAAAAATATTTAAATAGAGGTTTGTCGTTTTTAGATTTAATCCAAGAAGGAAATTTGGGTTTGATTCGTGCGGCAGAGAAATTTGACTATGAAAAAGGTTATAAGTTCTCTACTTATGCTACTTGGTGGATTAGACAAGCT
>Ga0255759_10002570_pt1 | contig 16175 bp, 1 predicted proteins | sample 101ome_20_FD_179959 | JGI IMG/M metagenome (GOLD analysis project Ga0255759, IMG submission 179959) | Coastal salt marsh microbial communities from the Groves Creek Marsh, Skidaway Island, Georgia - 101404AT metaG (version 2) | ecosystem: Environmental > Aquatic > Marine > Intertidal zone > Salt...
CTATGGAACGACCCGGCAAATTCTAATTGGTTTGAACAATTTATTAAAGTAATGAATGCTTCATTGCCAGTTAATAACACGATTGGACGTCCTATAAAAACAGATAATGTAAACGGAGTACCTACATATCAATATAGATTTAACAGTACAAATAGCGATGTTCCTGTATACGGATTTAACAAAACTATTGACGGTGTAACAACAAGATTTGAAGTTGTAAGTACAGACGTTGTTGACGGCGCAATAGAAGAAGAAGCACCATTTCCTGGCAATAACTTTGCCTTCCTACAGAGAGATGATGGCAGAGGCGCCGCTAGTTCCAATACTGGATTTTTCTGTCATTTCCGCCAAGGAACTATAGACCAAGGTACATTTAATATTTCTAGTCCTAGTACTAATCAAGTAGTTGCTATAGATGCAGTTAACATTAATAACTCAGATATTTGGCTTTACAAGTTAGATAATTTTGGAAATGAAGAAGAGCTTTGGAACAAAGTTGATGCTGTAGAAGGAAACAATGTTATCTACAATAGTTTAAGTAAAAACATAAGAAATATCTATAGTGTGTTAACTAGAGCAAATGACAGGGTTAGTTTAATCTTTAGTGACGGTACATTTGGTACACTGCCTCAAGGTAATTTTAAAGTGTACTATAGAACTAGTAAAAATAGAAGAATTGTAATAGATCCAAGTGATATGAAAGGTGTTAGTGTAAGAATTCCTTACGTTAGCCGCACTGGTAAATCCGAAAGCCTTACAATTACTTTTAGTTTAAAATATACAGTCGATAATAGCACTGTAAGTGAAAGCAATGCAAGCATTAAAGCAAATGCTCCTGCTACATACTATACTCAAAATAGAATGGTAACAGCTGAAGATTACCAAATTGGCCCATTAGGCATAAGCCAAGAAATAGTTAAAGTAAAAAGTGTTAATCGGACAGCAAGCGGAATAAGTAGATATTTTGATCTTACAGATGCTACAGGAAAATATTCTAAAACAAACTTATTTGCAGACGATGGAATAATTTACAAAGAATTTTTAAATCCTAAACAAACGTTTAGTTTTGCAACTAGAACAGATGTCGAAGCAGCTATTGTTAATGTGATTAATCCAATTTTATCTGATAAAAAAGTAAAGAATTTTTATTATAATAGTTTTCCTAAAATTTTACTAGGAGACCTAAATAATACCTGGACAAATGTAGTAACAGATACTAATTTATCTACAGGATATTTTACTAATGCATCTGGTGTAATTAGTAAACTTGGAACATTTACAGCAAGTACACTTAAACTTGTGAGAACAAGTTCCATGCTTAAATTTTTACCATCTGAAGGAAAATACTACGATACAACAAATAATAACATGATGGAAGATATACCAGCAGATGGAAAAATACCACCTGGCGGAAAATCTTATCTATGGACAAAGGTTATTACGGTAGGCGGAGACGGAACAGTACTAAGAGATGACGGCAACGGACCAGTGGTGTTTAATGATATTATCCCTACAGGGAGTAAACTTGTACAGGTTATTCCTAGACTTGCAACCACACTAGAAACAACTGTGCAAACACAAATTATTGACCAAGCATTTGTTTACAAAACATTTGGGTTACGTTTTGATACAAATGTAGGCGAATGGAGAATTATCACAAATAACAACTTAGATATAAACGGTGATTTTAGTATTGGTAAGACAGGGGATAATACTAACCAACAATTAGACTCTAGTTGGTTATTGTTGTTTGAAACAGATGGCGAAAAGTATACTATCACATATAGAGCAAGTAGATATGTTTTTGAAAGCGATAAAGAAATAAGATTCTACTACGACGGCAGCGACAAAATATATGATAATAGATCAGGAGAAATTATTAAGGATAAAATTAATATACTTAATATCAACAAACAACCTGACTCAGCTGAAGCATTTTCTATAGATTATCCTTGGGAAATTGTAGAGGAATACAGAGACGCAGAAGGATATGTTAACAGTAAAAAAATTCAGGTTAGTTTCTTTGATTCTGACGATGACGGAGTAGTAGATGATCCTGATATTTTTGATGTTATTATAGATGAAACAACAAACCCATTAACCAAGTATGTTTTCTTAGAGAAAAAAACAACTTCTGATGCAGTAGAAGATTACAATTATATCTCACAAAGTGATTTAGGTATAATTGTATTGGAAAGCAAAGACAGTATCGGGTCGTTAACAGCATACGAAGATGCACAGCTATTTTATTATATAGAAACAAATGTAATAGAAAGATTAAACAAAGCCGCAGGAACACTTACTATTGTACAGGATTACAAAGCAAGATTAGGTAGAGACGGATTAAAATTCCAGTACGTGCATGCTGCTGATGCAAACACTAGAATAGATCCTAGTGTTAGTAACATAATTGACACTTATTTGTTAACAAGAAATTATGATACAAATTTTAGACAATATTTAGAAGGTACTACTTCTAGTACTCCGTTGCCACCTAGTTCAGATGAGCTTTACTTAAATTATGGTATTAATATCAATAAAATAAAATCACTTAGTGACGAAGTGATTTATCATCCAGTTAAGTATAAAATATTATTTGGCGATAAGGCACCTACAGACTTGCAAGCAAAATTTAAAATTGTAAAAAATCCTGATCAGGTTATTAATGATAATGATCTTAAATCTAGAGTAATTACAGCAGTAAATCAATTTTTTGCTTTAGAAAATTGGGAATTTGGAGAAACTTTTTACTTTTCAGAACTTAGTGCATATGTTATGCAAGAATTGACCCCTGACTTGGTTACCTTTGTTGTTGTACCTAATCAGAGCACTCAAAGTTTTGGTAGTTTATTTGAAGTAAAATCAGAAGCAGATGAAATTTTTATAAGTGGTGCAACTGTAGATGATATAGATATAATTGATGGAGTAACTGCATCTAGACTTAAAGCAGATGGAAGTATAGTTACAACTTCGGCCACACCGTATGTTGGCATCCAATCAGGAGGTAATAGCTAAAAATGGCTTTCGAAAACGATCAAAACGAATCAGCTCTACCTGTTAACGGGAATAGTAAAAGAAAAAGTCAAAATCATTTACCTCGCTTTTATAGAACGCAGGCAAATACTAAATTTTTAAGTTCGACCTTAGATCAATTAATACAACCTGGCGTAGTTGAAAAAATCAATGGATACGTTGGTCGCAAAACATCTAAAGCATTTAATCCTAAAGATAATTATGTAGGTGATGTTTCTTCTGATAGAGAAAACTATCAACTAGAGCCTGCAAGTATTATTAAGGATGATTTAGGTAATGTTACTTTTTATAAAGATTACAATGATTACGTAAATCAATTAAGAAGTTTTTTCAATCAAAACGTTGATCACAGTGTAATTAACAGCCAAGAATATTATGCATGGGAACCTCATATAGATTGGGATAAATTTATCAATTTTAGAGAATACTACTGGCTACCAAGTGGTCCTCAATCAATTAGTGTTAAGGGAAATACAATAGATGTTGAAAGTTCTATCACAGTAAAAATTGGGGACAACCAGGACAATAACACTTATTTGTTTTCAACATTTCCGGGCACTAACAATCCTACACTTACATTATATAGAGGACAAACTTATAAATTTGAAATAGACACTCCTAATCTTCCGTTTACAATAAAAACAAAAAGGACATTAGAAAGTGGATTTGACCTTGACAGCAGTAGTATACTTGTTGAGAACGGTGTCGATGTACAGAATTTAGAAAAAGGTGTTTCTACCTTTATACTAGGCGACGATGTTCCTGACACAATTTATTATGTTGCAGCAAATGATATTGATGCTGCCGGAACTATTATTGTAAAAGATATTGAAGAAGCAACGTTTATAAATGTCGATGAAGAAATATTAGGTAAAAGATTTTATAAAACATCTAATGGATTTTCTCTTTCTAATGGAATGAAAATTAATTTTATCGGAGATGTAGAACCTGCAAAGTATGCTACTGGTGATTATTATGTAAAGGAGTAGGCACTGCTATTCGATTAATATCAGAAAAAGATTTAAATGTTCCCTCTGCATTTACGGATGATATAATTTTAGAATTTGATGCTGAGGGTTTTGATAGATTACCATATAGTAGGGCTATTGGTTATCCTACAGACAAGGATTATTTTATTATAAACAGGTCAGCAAACGACGGAAATTTATGGAGTAGATACAATCGCTGGTTCCATAAATCTGTTATAGAAACAGCAGCATCTGAAAATAATCAACCTGTAGAAATTGATCAGTCAGCTAGAGCAAAACGTCCTATTATAGAATTTGCATCTCAGTTAAAATTATTTAATTTTGGCACTAAAGCAAAACAAGATGTAGATCTTATCGACGACTATACTACAGACGTATTTTCTATCATAGAAGGCAGTACAGGATATAATGTTGACGGTATAGACATTGCGGAAGGTATGCGTATTCTGTTTACAGCAGATACTGATATTTTAGTAAATGGCAGAATTTTTGAAGTAGAGTTTATTAATCATAATGTAGGCGGCGAGCTAGTTCAGGAACGACAAATTTACCTTAAAGAAGTTGGTGATACCCAGCCTTTAGAAAATGAAGTAGTTCTTGTATCAAATGGCGTTAACAATAAAGGTAAACTTTTTTACTACAATGGTACATCATGGGTAGCATGTCAAGATAAAACTCAAACTAATCAACCCCCGTTGTTTGACCTGTTTGACGATGAAGGAAATAGTTATAGCGATCTAAATGTATATCCTGCTTCTAATTTTGGTGGTAATAAGATATTTTCATATAAAGAAGGTACAGGATCAGCAGATACAGAATTAGGAATAGCTTTATCATATAGAAGCATAGAAAATGTTGGAGATATTGTATTTGATTTTAATTTATTATCTGACAGTTTTACATATACACTAAACAATCAGATATTTTCTAAAAACTCTGATATAGCATATTTGCGGAAGTATACTGACAGACTAAATTACGATACAGTTAATGGTTGGCAAAAAGCAGAAGCAGATAGCGATCAACCTGTTATCAGACAGTATGTTTTTGACAATACTACTGTTGGATTTGAAATTGATGTTTATGATAATAGTGCATTATTAGAAGACTTATGGATTAGGGTATACAAAAACAATACATTAGTTTTTGAAGGAGTAGATTATACTTTACAAACTAATGTAAAAAACAATTATAATGTTGTTTTTAATAATGATCTAAATTTAGATGATGTAATAATTATCAAAACAAAAAGCTCTGCAAAAAAGAATGACAATGGATTTTATGAATTACCTATTAACGTAGAACGAAATCCAAATAATGACAACTTACTTGATTTTACTTTAGGAGAAGTAAATGACCATGTGGGTACAATAGTAGAAGGCACACATGAGTTCGTTGGAGTCTATCCTGGAATAGGAAATCTAAGAGACATAGGCCCAATTTCAAAATTTGGTAGAAGATTTGTACAACATAGTGCTCCAACAAATTTAAGTTTGTATCATATATTAGACAAAGACAGTAATATTGTTAATGCTATTAGATTTGCAAGACGAGAGTATGCAAAATTTAAGAGATCTTTTATTACTGAAATTACTAATCTAGGCATTGACAAACCAGTAGTAGAACACTTTGACGAAGTTATGAAAGTTATTAATAGAGATAAAACAGATACTATGCCGTTTTATTTCTCTGACATGATAGCATTAGGAGCTGTTAAGAAAAATACCTATACTGTAATAGATAGTGATGAAATATTTTTTGCACTATCAGCGGTATTTAATTTAACAGATCAAACTCGTAAGTCTGTATTAGTTTACAAAAATAATGTGCAACTTGCCTATGGTGTAGACTATACTTTTAATACAGATGGATTTTGCGTAATTACCGCTGATAAAGCAGTAGATGACATAATTAATATTTACGAATATGAAAATACAAACGGAAGTTATGTACCACCAACTCCTACCAAGTTAGGTTTATATCCTAAATATGTCCCACAATTTATTATTGACAATACATATCAACCTTATATAAATTCTTATACACCTACAAACAGTAATAAAACTAGATTTGCTATAACGGATTTACATAAAATAATACCTGACAATTTGATCAAGGTATATATTGAAGGTGCATTGCAGACTAGTAATTATACAATTGATAGATCTGTAGATGAAGATGCTGTAATCTTTGGAACTCCTATAGAAGCTAACGATACAGTAACCATCGAATATCCAAAAGTTTACATACAAGGACATGATGGAAGTAGAATTTTTGCGTATAATGATTATAGAGACGATTTAATTTTCGAATTAGAAAGAAGAATTTTCAACAATATTAAGGTTGAGTACGATACTTCTTTATTTGACATCCATGATTTTATCAGCGGAGAATTTAGACAAGCAAAAATTACAAGACATGATGCAAACAAGCCTATGTTGAAAGATTTTCTTGAATGGGCCAACTTTGTAGAAACTGATTATACTGCACATACTTTCTTTGAAAGAGAAAATAAATTCACATTTAATTATAAAAACTTACCAAGCATAACTGGCAGTGCAGTACCTGGTTATTGGAGACAAATTTATAAAGAAGCATTTGATACAGATCGCCCTCATACGCATCCATGGGAAATGTTAGGATTTAGTATTGAGCCTAGTTGGTGGGTAGACGTTTATGGTCCTGCGCCGTATACATATAATAACGAAATACTTTGGTCTGACATAGAAGCAGGCATAGTTAGAGAGCCCGGAAAGAAACTTGTATTTTTAGAAAAATATAAACGCCCAGGCATAAAATCTGTTATACCTGTAGATGCATCTGGTAATTTACTATCACCTATAGACAAAGGATACATTACTCAATTTGATTCATCAATGATTGATGATACGTTTGTGTTTGGTGACGGCGCCCCTGCAGAATCTGCATGGAGAAACAGTGCAGAATTTCCATTTGCTTTATTAACATCTATGGTTGTTAATTGTCCTAGCAAAGCATTTGCTACAGGCTTTGATAGAATACGCCAAGTTAAAAATTTAGCTGATCAGATTGTTTATAAAGAAACAAACAAAAGAATCAATTTAAAAAATATTGTATTTCCAAATACTAGCAAAGACACTACACAAGTGTACACTGCTGGACTTACTAACTATATTGCGAACTATATGTCTTCGGATGTTCTTACATCCTATGTTGACTATAAGTCCAACATACGAAACCTAACCAATCAAATAGGATTTAAGTTAGGAGGATTTACAGACAAAGATAAGTTCAAATTAATTCTCGATAGTAGAACACCTACTAATCAAGGCAATGTTTTTATCCCTGACGAAAATTATAAAATATTTTTAAACACTAGTTCTCCTATACAAACTGTATCATACAGTGGTGTAATTATCGAAAAACGTGCCGACGGGTTTGTGGTAAAAGGATATGACAAAGAAAGTGCAGAATTTAATTACTTCCAGTCTATTGCTACACAAAATGATCCCTCTATAAACATTGGAGGTATTTCAGAACCTTATTTGACTTGGAATGAGAATAAAACCTACACAGTAGGACAAAATGTTGAAAACCAAGGCTCATATTTTAGAGTTAAAGAAACACATGTCAGTGGTAATACATTTGATAATAGTAAATTTGCCAAACTTGCGAGTTTACCATTAATAGGTGGCAGAAATGCATTCGTAAGAAAACGCTTTTCAAATACAGTATTGACCTTAAGTTATGGAACATTGCTTCCAAAAATACAAGACGTAATTGATTTCTTATTAGGTTATGGCGAATATTTAGAATCTATAGGATTTGTTTTTGATTATTTTGAAGGTAACGAAAAAACCGTATTTAATTGGCGTCACAGTGTTAATGAGTTTTTATTCTGGACTACCCAAAATTGGGCAGAAGGATCCGTTCTCACTCTAAGTCCAGCAGCTAACCAATTAAAGTTCCAAACAGAATATTCTTCTGTAGACAATATTTTTGATAGTTTTTATGGTTATACCCTTTTCAAAGCAGACGGTAAAAAGTTAGTAGAAGAATTTAGTAGTTTGGGTAGAGAACCTAATACGTTTGTAATTAAACCCAAAAACACAGAAGACGGAATATATGCAGTTAGATTGCCTGTTGTACAAACAGAACATGTGTGCTTGATAGATAACAAAACTGTATTTGGTGATGTAATTTATGATTTACAACCAGGATACAGACAAGAACGAATTAAAATTTTAGGCTACAAAACAGACGAATGGGACGGCAGTTTAAATATTCCAGGATTTATATATGACAATGTTATTATAAACGAATGGGAAGCCTGGCAAGATTATTCTATAGGTGATGTTGTAAAATACAAAGAGTTTTACTACAGTGCAAAAAATAAAATTCCTGGCGAAGCAACCTTTACTGCATCAAAGTGGGCTAGATTAGATGACAAACCAGAAGCAGGATTATACGCAAACTTTGATTATAGAACTAATCAGTTTGCAGATTTCTATGATTTAGATAGCGATAACTTTGACGTAGAACAGCAGAAATTAGCCCAGCACTTGATAGGATATCAAAAAAGAGATTATTTAGAAAATATTGTTAACGATAGTGTTAGCCAATATAAATTCTATCAAGGATACATCCAGGATAAAGGCACACAAAACGCACTAACAAAACTTTTTGATGTTCTAAGTAGTGCTGATAAGGATAGTTTAGAGTTTTATGAAGAATGGGCTATTAAGGATGGGCAAGTTGGTGCAGCAAAAGGTTTTGATGAAGTAGAATATATTTTAGACGAATCTAAATTTAGACTTACACCTCAACCAATTGAGTTAGTAAATTCTCTTCCAGCAGAACCAAAAGATTTAGTTTATAGAATTTTGCCATATGAAACTTATGTTAAGAATGACGATTATGATCATTCTCCTTTCCCTGGTAAAAATGTTTTAAACACATACATCAAGAATGCCGGTTATGTAAATCAGCAAGATGTTAGAGGTATTGTAGCAGAGTATGTTAATATTACAGATTTCTTTATTTCCCAAATACGAAAGGGAGATTATGTATGGGTAGCAAACGAAGATAGATCTTGGAGTGTATATAAGCATGTAGATTCAGATTATAATATTACAGACATAGAACAAGGAACCGACGAAATTACTGTTACAGTCAATAAAACTGTAACAGATTTGAATGTTAATGATGTTATAGGTATATCTGATTTATACAAGTTTAATGCTGTAGGCGACATTTCTTCTACTACATCGTTTAATAAAATTAATTTTGAGGAATTTGTAGTAATTACAAAAATTCTTAACAATAAGATTACATTTAGTACAACAACTACAATAGAAGATACAGAAAATATTACCGGACAACTTTCTAAATTTGTAAAGGTTAGAGCTAGTACTCCTATACAAGCTAATGAAATCTTACAAAAAACTTTAGATAAAAATGATTATATATGGATTGATGATGACAACACAGGAGCATGGTCAGTACTAAAAAATAATCAATCATTTGTTACTCAGGAAAGATTGTACAATGGTAACACTGGCTTAGGCCATTCTTTTGGTAATGCAATTAGTGTTGACAACAGGAATGCTACGCTGGCAGTCGGAGCACCTGATTATGAAAATGGTAAGGTTTATATTTACAATAGACCTTCTAACTCTACAACTTGGATACAAACACAAACTATAGAGCCAGAAGAATTTGCAGATCCGTTAGAAAGATTTGGAGCAAGTGTGTCTTTGACTCCTGATGCACAATATTTGTTTGTAGGGTCTCCAAATGCTAGTAATGTTAAAACAAAATTCGAGCAGAATTTTAATAGAACTACAAATTATGTAAAAGGATCTATTGTAAAAGATAACCAAAGCCTTTGGCAAGCTACAGTCGATATACAAGGCGAATTAGATAATATTTTATTTGATCCCTTTGCATCAACAACACAAGCAATTGAAACTTTATCTATAGAAAGCGATTCTACACAGCAAGGGCCTGTGTTATTAGTAGGTAATTATGCTATCGATACAAACACTGGTTTGTATGCATTTCCTAATACGCCCACAACTCATTTTTTAATAAGAGCACCGAAAGAAATGTATGAAGGTTCTGGAGTTGGAGATGAGATTAGATTAGCATGGAATGAAATTACTTACTCAAACCAAGGTCAGTCTGTATTAGTTGCAAAACAGCCCTTTAATGGAGATTTTCCACTAATAACAAATTCTTATTTAGAAGATTTAGATAAAACTATACAAAATAAAATAGATATAATTTTGTATTTTTCTTCTGCAACAAATATTCCTGTTGAAGGAGAAATACTACAAACCACTACAGGTAGCGGAACAGTTGCTTATGTGTATTCTGATGCTGCTGAAACAGTGATTTATCTAAAAGATGTTAATGGATCGTTTAATTTAACAGATAGTTTGTTTAAAACCAACGGTGATTTTATAGGCGAATATGAAACACAAGCACCTATAGACTCGGTCGACACCAGCGATGTATGGGGCGGTTACTGGATGGTAAAAACCGGAGTACCGTATACTCCGACTACACTTACAACAAATACCGATGAAGGCAAAGGTTTAGTTATATATGATGTTATTCCTGACAGCACTGCAACAGGAAGATATTATGTTAATACCTTTGATAATGTTCCTGCTGTAACAAGCAGCCAAAACACCATTCCTGGATATATTAGAGTCTTAAGTTTTACTGGTTCTCCGGGTCCCGGAGGCATATCCGGGTCAACACTTAGTGATAAGTTTGTGGTTAGGGCTTCAAAACAGATTACTGATGGCACATTAGATACTGTTACAGCAGGGGATGAAATATATTTGTATGTAAATCAATTACCTAGATATGGAGTAGGTATTGTAAACGATTTGTCAAGTATTAATCTTACAACAACTGATACAAACAAAAAACACACAGTAGTAGATGTATGGGATGGATATATTAATTTTGATTTTACTAAATTTACGTCAGGAGGCCTACCATTCGAGCCGCGTGTAGGCCTTACTGTAAGAGATAGAACACAAGGCGGAACAGCAGAAGTTGCCTTTTATCAACGAAACGGTTTAAACGTAACTATTTTTGTAAAAAATAAGGTAGGTAACTGGTCAGAAGGCGATGACTTTGGACAAAATGCTGAAATAGAATTTTTAGGTGTTCCTGGAGACCCGGATCCAATCTATCAAGTAGATCGTATCATGGGGCAAATACAGTACACTGGACTGGGCTTTGATTCTGCTAACATAGGTAAATTAATTGTATTACAAGCACAGGATATTATCCCTGTACCGGCCTTAGATTATTTGTCTGATGCAGAATGTTGGTTCTATAAAAAAGAAGATACATTTGGCAGTGAAACTGTTGAAGGAATAGCAAGAGCTGCAAACGTTCCTAGTCCTACAAATAACGAATGGACACAAGTTTACAAGATTCCAACAGATTTAGAAGGCACTGTAAGCGGATTGACTAATCAGGGTATGTTTGCAGTTTACATTAGATCTAAACCCGGTGTATACGATTTTCTATCTGGATATACTGTACCAGAGCAAAAGAATAATTTTTATTTAGGTTCACAGATCGTCACATCTAAGTATAATGATTTGTATAGAGCATTTATTCATGCAACTGGCACCGAAATGGAATCAGATCCAGGTAGAATTTATATGCTTAAAAATGGCATAGAAAATGGAATAAGATTTGCGTGGGATTATGCTAAAAACAAAAAGTTTAAGGGTGCGTTTAACGATTCTATAAATTATTTTACAGGAGACATTGTTTATATTGCTAATCCTGCAGATGCAAACACAGGAACACTTTACACTTCAAAAACAAATATTGCTCCTGGAGCATTTGATTCTACAGATTGGACGTCGACAGATGATTTAATAGATTATGTTGGATACATTCCAAACGATACATCTCAAAGCGTTGTTAATGACAGCACAGATGGTAGTACAGTTTTAGATCAAGGGGCTTTATATAAATTTGGCACATCGTTTGATGTTTCAAAAAACGGAGATGTTTTAATTGCATCAGCTCTTTACGACAATGACAAACCAAACAAAGTAGTTGTTTACAGAGCTAATAACGGCCACTTTGAGAGAAGTCAAGAAATATTAGCTTCTGATAATACAATTGGTTTTGGTCAAAGCATAGCTATTAGTGATGATGGTATGTTTATTGCAGTAGGTGCACCATATAACGATGATGTTAAATTAGACCAAGGGCAAGTTTTTGTTTACAAACAGATCTCAGGACAATTTGAGTTATATCAAACATTAAACAGTTACAATAACGAACGTGCAGAAATGTTTGGATGGAAAGTAGATTTTGATGGAGGCACTCTTGCAGTTTCTGCAAGAAATGCCGATTCTTATTTTAATACTACATTTGACGGACCATCTGTATATGCAAAAAATACAGCTCCTGTAACTTATTTTGATGGCGGGTTTACATCTTTTAGAACAACAAATGATGACAGTGGTGTTGTTTACCTTTATGAAAACTATAATAATACATTAATTTTTGCACAAACAATACAATTAGCTGATCCTGAAATAAATTATTTTGGACGTAATTTACTTTTAAAAGACAACCATGTTTATGTTGGATTACCTAAACTTTCACAAGCAGAAATTACAGACACCCAAGGTCAAGTTGTTGATTTTAGACGTCCTAGTGAGCTACCTGTATGGACAATACATAGACAAGAAAAACAATCTGTTGACATTAGTAAAATTAAAAAAGTATTCTTGTATAACAAAGAAGATAAAGAACTTATAACTTATTTGGATTTTATAGATCCTTTACAAGGAAAAATTGCCGGCGAAGCAGAGCAAAATATAAGATTTAAAACAAGTTATGATCCTGCTACATATACTACAGTATCAGCAGCTGATAGAAGTATTATTATAGACGACACTAATGGATGGGGCAAAGAATACGTAGGTCAAGTTTGGTGGGATTTAAGCACAGCTAAATTTTTATTGCCATACCAAGATACAGTAATTTTCAGTACTCAAAACTGGAATGTGTTATCTACAGGTAATAGTATAGACGTGTACGAATGGGTACAAAGTGATGTTTTACCTTCAGTATGGGATACTAGGGCAGATACTAACGAATATTTCCCTAAAGGATATAGTGGAACAAGTTTATATGGGGATAATATCTACAGTACAAAAAGAGAATATGATAGTGTAAGTCAATCATTTAAAACAAAATACTATTTTTGGGTAAAAAATAAAAAAATTACTCCTAATGTAGAATTTAGAACTTTAAACATTACTGATATAGCAAGTTATATTGAAGATCCTGCAGGTGCAGGGTATAGATTTATGGCATTTATTAGTCCTACACAATTTGTACTTTACAATTGTGACGATTTAATAAAAGGAAAAGATGTTGCACTAAGCGTACAATTCTACACAATAGAAAAACAAGATCAAAACATACATAATCAATATCAAATAATATCTGCAGGTTTAGAGACAAGTTTGCCTAAAGACGATATTGTTAATAAATGGTTTGATAGCTTAATAGGGTATGATGTACAATCAAGACCAGTGCCTGATCCTTATGTTTCAGAAAAATACAGATATGGTATCTTAAATAATCCTAGACAGGGATGGTTTATAAACAAAACGGAGGCACTGAAGCAGTTTATTGAAAGAACTAACCTAGTTCTAAAACAGAATCTTATTATAGATGACAAAATTATAACTCCATTGTTTGCAAATGAAGTTGCTCCTAGTGCTGTTTTAAATCTTTATGATACTACAGTTGATAGCGTAGACGATCTTGCATTTGTTGGTATAGCAAGAGCAGAAAGGGCAGAGCTAACTCCGGTTGTTAATGATGGTAAGATAACTCGTGTTATTATTGCTAATGCTGGTAGAGGCTATAGAACTGCTCCTACTGTTACAGTTAGCGGAAAAGGAGAAGATGCAGTAATAACAACATCAATAGATAGCCAAGGTAAAGTTACAGGAGTAACAATAGAAAATAGTGGTAGTAATTATGATGTTGATACTTTACTAACTGTTAGAAGATTTAGTGTGCTTGTAAGTAGCGATGTAGGAATTTCAGGTAAGTGGGCAATATACGAACGTTTAGCAAGTTCTTGGAATAGAATAAGAAGTCAATCATATGATACAAGTTTATATTGGGATTATATAGATTGGTATTCAACAGGATATAGCGATTTAACTAGTATAGATTTTGTTATTGACAATGCATACGAACTTAATTCTATTGATGTAGCAATAGGTAATAAGGTTAAAATTAATAATATCGGCTCAGGTGGATGGTTATTACTAGAAAAAATACAAAATGAAGACACGACTGACTATACTATAAATTATAAAACAATAGGTAGAGAAAACGGCACAATAGAATTTAGTAGTAAACTTTATGATGTGTTAGCTTCAAATGTAGGGTATGACACTATTAGTTTTGATAGTAAAATTTATGATAATGAACCAACAATAGAACTACGAGTAATACTAGATGCTATACGGAATAATTTATTCATAGATGATTTACAAATAGAATTTAATAATTTATTCTTTGCAAGTTTGAGATACGTATTTGCAGAACAAAAGTACGTAGATTGGGCATTTAAAACAAGTTTTATCAAAGCAGTACATAATGTAGGATCATTAAGAAAAGATATTACATTTAACAATGATAACTTACCTAGTTATGAAGCTTATATAGAAGAAGTAAAACCATTTGGTACTAAGATTAGAGAATATTTAAGTTCTTATGATGGTTTAGAAAATACTCAATCTGTTGTTACAGATTTTGATTTGGCTCCTGTTTATAAAGATGCTTACAAAACAATATTGCCAGAAAGTGTTAAAGTTTTTGATGGAACAATTATCGGCACAGACGCTAATCTAGAAACATATCCGAACAAGCATTGGTTAGATAATTTAGCATATAAAATTGTAAGAGTAGAAGTTACGGATCCGGGAGAGGGTTATTTAAGTCCACCTGTTATAGAAGTAGAAGGAAATGCTATATTAAAATCCTACTTAGGTAAGAATGGTACACTTACTAGTGTAGGAGTAATAGATGGAGGAAGTAACTATATAAGTCCACCTAATATAACTATTAATGGTAATCTTAGAGACGGCGGTAAGCCTGCAAAACTATCTGTTGTGTTAGGAGATAGTCCTGTACGAAGCATGCATACGGTAGTTAAATTTGATAGAACTACTGGAATATATTTGCATGCTAATATCGATTCTTCAGAATCATTTGTAGGTTCCGGCAATATATATGATTTCGATCTAAAATGGCCTATGAATTTAAACAAGGATACAGTAACGGTTACTGTAAACGGAATAGAATTATTAGATAGCGAATACAATTATACAAACATAAATGATACTTCAAAAGGATATACTAGACAAGTAGGTAGAATAGAATTTACAGAAGCGCCTGCTGTAGGAGTGCCGATTGCAGTTACTTATAAAAAATCAGTTAATCTATTCCAAGCACAAGATAGAATAAATCATTATTATAATCCTACGGTAGGCATGCCCGGCAAAGACCTTAGTCAATTAATGCAAGGCATTGACTATGGCGGAGTTGAAGTAAAGAGTTTTGGATTCGGTGGTCCAGGTGGCTGGGATGGAGAAAAAGGCTGGGGCGAAGGAACATGGGACACTACCTATGATACAAGCTACGAGGATGAAATTTATACTATAGACGAAGATAGTACCACAGTCTTTACATTTAACACACCATTGGAAGCATCTACAGTTTACAATGTTTACAAAAACGGAATTAGAATAGACGATCCGGATTATGGCGGCAGTCCAACAAATCCAAATGCTGTGATGTTAAGTATTACAGGTAATGGTGAAACTGGATGGACAAGAACTGACGACAATGTTGATTCTACAGGACTTATTGTATTTAATGAAGAAGAAATATCATTTGATGCCGGAGACGAAATAATATTTAGAAAATCCACTAGCGATGGCACATTTGATATTGATCCAACAGGTTACGATACAATACTAACTGGAGGAAATTTAAGTTACACAACAGCAACTGGTTTAAGATCTGAAGACATAACAGTAGATGGCGATGGATTTGTCACTCCGACTACATCAGCAGGCCCTGAGGAATTAA
>Ga0255759_10002578_pt1 | contig 16136 bp, 17 predicted proteins | sample 101ome_20_FD_179959 | JGI IMG/M metagenome (GOLD analysis project Ga0255759, IMG submission 179959) | Coastal salt marsh microbial communities from the Groves Creek Marsh, Skidaway Island, Georgia - 101404AT metaG (version 2) | ecosystem: Environmental > Aquatic > Marine > Intertidal zone >...
TCAAATTGACTTCATTGGAATTAATAAATTTATCTAAAGTTTGAGTTTTAATGATATCAGGTAAATTAATTCTATTCGACTGTTCGCAAGCTTCAATTATGATTTTCTTAAATCTTTCATGATTAATTTTTCTTACAATCGATCTATCAAAAATAATTGGAACAAATTTTGTTACACCAAGCTCTGTAGCTTTTTGTATCATAAAGTTTTGATAATTTGATTTAATTGGAGAAAAAGCTAACCAAATTTCTTTTGTATTTTCTTTTTGTCGAAGTTGTTTAGTAACTTTGAAATTTATAATGCTTTTAGAAACTTCAGTTGTTACAGCTTCCCATTCTCCACTGGCATTAAAAAGTGAAAATGGTTTATCATTTTCAATCCTCATCACTTTTAATAAATAGTGTGACTGAGATTTATCTAATTTACCTTCAAAATTAATTGTTAAACTTTCTGGGAAAAATAATCTAATATTACTCACACATTAAAGTTTAATTATGAAAAATATTAAAGCAATAATTTTTGATGCATATGGAACATTATTTGATGTCAATTCTGCAGCTCAAAAATGTAAAAATAAAATTGGAGATAAATGGGAAGCATTTGCAAATTATTGGAGAACTAATCAATTAGAATATACGTGGCTTAGAAGTTTAATGAATAGACATAAAGATTTTTGGCAAATAACAGAAGATAGTTTGGACAAATCAATGAAAGCTTTCGATATAGATGGATCAATGAAGAATGAGTTACTAGATCTTTATAAAGTTCTCTCTCCATTTAAGGAAGTTCCAGAAGTTTTAAAAGAGCTAAAAAATAAAGATTTCAAATTAGCAATTCTATCAAATGGAACACTATCTCTTCTAAAAGAACTTGTTAAAAGTAATAATCTTGAAAATATATTTGATGATTTATTTTCTATTGAAGAAGTTGGAATATATAAACCAAGTTCGAAAGTTTACGAGCTTCCAATCAATAAATATAAAATACAAAAAAATGAAGTTGCTTTTTTAAGTTCTAATACTTGGGATGTATCTGGTGGTGGAAACTATGGATATAAATCGATATGGGTTAATAGAAATAAAAATATTTTCGATAATCTTGATTTTAAACCAGAGTATGAAATAAAAAGTCTTATTGAATTAAAAAGTATTTTAAAAAAGGATTAAAATGAATAAAGGTGAAAAAGCAGGGTCTAACCCAATTGGAATAGTAGTTGAAGAGGGAAAATCTTATTTTTGGTGTACTTGTGGTAAAAGTTCAAAACAACCATTTTGTGATGGTTCTCATAAGGGAACTGAATTTGCTCCTTTGGCTTATAAGGCTGAAGAAAGTAAAAAAGTATTTTTTTGCACATGCAAACAAACTGATGACCAGCCACTTTGTGATGGTTCTCATAATAGATAATTGAAATTTAAATTTTTGTTACTACATATAAAAAATGTCAAATATAGAAGTAAGTAAAATTATTGATCCTATTCCAGCATCTGATGGCGCTGGGGTTAAATTAAAAAGAAGCATTGGTGTTGAGCCAAATTACTTTGATCCCTTTTTAATGTTAGATGAGTTTGGATCAGAAAATAGTGAAGATTATATTGCAGGATTTCCTCCTCATCCACATAGAGGAATTGAAACTGTAACTTACATGCTTGCTGGAGATTTTGAGCATAAGGATAGTACTGGTGGTGAAGGCAGAATGACTGCAGGAGATGTTCAATGGATGAAAACTGGAAGTGGAATAATTCATTCTGAAATGCCTGCAATGAAAGAAGGAAAACTTCACGGATTTCAACTTTGGATTAATATGCCTGCAAAACTAAAGATGAGCAAACCAGAATATATCTATATTGATGCTGATAAGATGGCTGTTCATAAAGATAATGAAAAACAAGTTAAAGTTATAGCTGGTAAATTTGAAAATGCTGAAGGTCCAGTTAAGAAACATAATGTTGAACCAACTTACTTTGATGTGGAGTTAAAAAAAGGTAAAGAATTTAAATACAGCTTACCAAGTACTCATAACACTTTTATTTATTTAATTAGTGGCGAAATTAAAATTGGTGAACAAAAACACGATGAAGTAAAAGACAGCACTTTGATTTTGTTAACTAAGGGTGAAAACTTGATAGTAAAAGCCTCAACAGATGCTAAGTTTTTAGTAATTTCAGGAAAACCAATTAATGAAGAAATAGCTAGAGGTGGACCTTTTGTAATGAACACTAAAGCAGAAATATTGCAAGCTGTTCAAGATTATCATAATGGTACTTTTGTAAAATAATTTATGAAAGCAGTAATTTTTAAAAAATTTGGTGGACCAGAAGTTTTAGAGATTCAAGAGATTGAAATCGGAAAACCAGGTCCAAAAGAAGTTTTGGTTAAAAACTTATCTATCGGTCTAAATTTTATTGATACTTATCACCGATCTGGTCTCTACCCTATTCCTCTACCTAGTGGAATTGGATTAGAAGCCTGCGGGGAGATTGAAGAGGTTGGTTCGGAAGTAAAATTATTTAAAGTTGGTGATCGAGTTACCCATGCATCAATGCCTATTGGTGCTTATGCTGAAAAGCAAATCATGCCTGAGGACAAATTGGTAAGTGTTCCAGATGGAGTTTCAAATGAAGTTGCTTCTTGTATTACTTTAAAAGGAATTACAGCAGAATATTTACTTCATAGAGCATATCCGCTCAAAAAAGGTGATAAAGTTTTATATCATGCAGCAGCTGGAGGACTTGGTCAAATTTTATGTCCTTGGGCTAATGCTATTGGTGCAGAAGTTATTGGAACTGTTGGCTCTAAGGAAAAAGAAGAGATTGCAAAAAAAAATGGTTGTCATCACGTAATAAATTATACTGAAAAAAACTTTGTTGAAGAGATAGAAAAAATTGTGGGTAAAAATGGAATAGATGTTGTCTATGATGGCGTTGGTTTAAAAACATTTGAAGGATCAATAGAAGTTTTAAAAATAAGAGGAATGATGGTCGCTTTTGGAAATGCATCTGGATATGTAGATACTATCGATGTAAAAAAACACATCAACACCAAAGGATTATTTTTTACAAGACCATCAATAGCTCATTACACTGTTAAAAGAGAAGAGTTAGAAGAGTCAGCTAAAAAAGTCTTTGACGCAGTTTTAAGTAATAAATTTAAAGTAGAAATTTCAAAAAAATATTCTCTTGATGAAGCTCAAAAAGCTCATGAAGATCTTGAAGCAAGAAAATTAACTGGTCCTGCTGTAATACTTCCTTAAGATACATCAACATCCATATCAGACATATGCAGCTTAAGTGCATTAGTCGATATGTGAATTTCTCTTATGAAAAATAAAATTGAAATAATCATAGATAAACAACATGATCCAAAAATCATTCTAGCTACAAATAGTTCATCTAAATAAAGTGCAAAAACAGTAAGCATATTAAAAAGAAATCCAAAAGAGGCAAAAAGAATAGTCCATCGAAGTAAAGTTATTCTTCCACTTAAATTTATAAATTGTTTTTTCCATTCGGGAGGAATGTGTTTTTCATAAACGTGTTCATCATGAAGTTGTCTGATTAAGATACTCAATGAGTGAAATCGATTACTATAAACACTCATTAACAACGGTATTGCAGGAAACATTAAAGCTGTAACAGTGTAATCTATATTCATACGAATCAATTTGATTATGAATCTAGGCTTTGTTATTTACAAGTAAATTATGATAAACCAATTAAATCTTTTCATAGAACTTGTTAGACTAAAAAAACCAATTGGGTTTATGTTGTTATTTTGGCCATGTTCATGGGGTCTTACAATTGCATATGATTTTAATCAAGATCTAGAAAAATATTTTTGGTTTTTATTATTATTTTTAGTTGGAGCAATTTTAATGAGATCTGCAGGGTGTATAATTAATGATATTGTGGATTCTGATTTTGATAAAAAAGTTGAGAGAACAAAAAATAGACCAATAGCATCAGGCAAAATTTCAAAAATAAAAGCTTTTACATATGCAATGGTTTTATGTGGGATTGCATTTTTAGTATTAATACAATTCAATAAGTTTACAATTTTGATGGCTCTACTTTCAATGCCTTTGGCATTCACTTATCCATTAATGAAAAGATTTACTTACTGGCCACAACTATTCTTAGGTATTACTTTTAATTACGGGCTAGTGCTAGCTTGGATTTCAATAACTAATGAAATTTCTATTATTCCAGTTATTTTCTATTTAGGAGCCATATTTTGGACACTCGGGTACGACACCATATATGGATTTCAAGATATTAAAGATGATGAAATCATTGGCGTTAAATCTGCATCAATAAAATTTAAAAATGAACCAAAAAAAATATTATTTTTTAGTTACTTCTTTTTTGTCACATCGTTATTATTCATGGGTATTTTAATGGACTTTAAAATTCAGTATTTTTTATTTCTATCAATTCCTATGACACATCTTATTTTACAAGTTAAAAAACTTAACATTTCTTTACCAGATGTTTGCTTAAAAATTTTTAAAAGTAATAATTTTTTAGGATTATTAATTTTAATGAATATCTTAATTGGAAAACTACTTTAGAATGCAAACTAGCCATACTCTTAAAAGATTGTATCAAGATTATACCTCTAGTCATTTAACAAGTATATTAGCTGCTGCCTTCTTGTCAGTAATTGTTGCAGCAAGCACTTCAGCAATAGCTTGGCTTTTAGATCCTGCAATTGAAAAAATATTTTTAAATAAAGACAAAACATTAATTTTTTTAATTCCATTAGCAATAATCATAGCCTTTACTGCTAAAGGCGTTTCACTTTATTTAGCAAAAATATTAATGATTAAAGTTGGAGAGGAAATTAAAAAAGATATCCAAATAAATATGCTGGGCTCTTTTATAGATGCGGATACTCAGTTTATTGATAGCAACCATACAGGTAAATATATTTCAAACTTAAATTTTGACGTAATGCAGATTACAAAAATGCTATCTGAGGCTTTTTTAAATATATTTAAAGATGGTTTAACTTTAATTGGCCTCTTGTCCGTAATGTTTTTTCAAAATTGGAAATTGTCACTTATAGCAATTGTTATGATACCGTTGGCTTCTATCACTGCAAAAATCTTAGGTAAACGAATGGGAAAAGTAACGACTGAAGCTCAAGAAAAATCAGGAGATTTGAACCGATACTTAATTGATATATTCAAAAATCATAAAATAATTAAAATCTTTCAACGAGAGATTTTTGAAAAAAAAAGATCACTCAAATTTGTTAATGATCTTAAAGAAAAAAATATAAAAATTGCTTCTGTATACGTTAGATCGGCTCCTATAATGGAGTTTTTAACAGGTATTTTAATTGCAGTTCTAATCTTTTTCTCGGGAAAATTAATTTTTGATGGTGAATTAGGTATAAATAACTTTTTCTCATTTCTTGCGGCAATGATGTTGGCTTATCAACCAGTTAAAACTTTAACAAAAGTTAATATCTCAATTAGTCAAGGCCTATCAGCTGCAAAAAGAATTCTTCCAATTATAGATACAAAAAATAATATTGATGCCAACCTTGATAAGAAGAAGATAGAAATCACTAATGGAAATTTAGAATTTAAAAATGTAAATTTTTCTTACCAATCAAATATTAATTCCAAGGTTCTTGTTGATATTTCTGTAAAAATTGAGGGAAGGAAAATGACAGCCTTAGTTGGACACAGTGGATCTGGAAAATCTACATTTCTCAATTTAATTCCTCGTATCTATGATCCTATTTCTGGTGAAATAAATATTGATCATCAAGACTTAAAATCAGTTAATCTTAATTCTTTAAGAGAAAAAATTTCTATAGTTGATCAAAATACAACTTTGTTTGATGATACAGTTTTCAATAATATTAAGTATGCTAATCCAGATGCCTCTGAAGAAGAAATATATAATGCTGCTAAATTTGCAATGTGTGAAACATTTATAAATAAGTTGGATAAAGGTTATTCGACTTATATAGGGGAAAATGGAACTAGACTGTCTGGAGGAGAAAAACAAAGACTATCAATAGCAAGAGCTTTTTTGAAGAAAAGTGAATTCATCTTATTGGATGAGGCAACTTCAGCATTAGACTCTGAAACTGAAAAACAAATACAAATAGCTCTGGATAAATTACTTGTTAACAAAACTACCATAGTAATTGCACATCGATTATCAACTATACTGAATTCAAATAAGATACTAGTTTTTGATAAAGGTAAAATAATAGATAGTGGAAATCATGAAGAGCTTCTTCAGAAATCTGACCTTTATAAAAATTTTTATAATAAGCAAATTCAAAAATAAAAATGTTTGCTATCTATCAGTTTTTTATTAGCTTTATATTGCTTATTTCACCATTAATTATTTTGATTAGATTATTTAATGGTAAAGAGGATAAAAATAGATTTAAGGAAAAATTTTCCATAATTAATCACCAACCTATAAATGGAAAAACAATTTGGTTTCATGCAGCAAGTGTAGGTGAAATCATGAGTATAATTTCAATTTTAAAATATTATGAAAAAAAGCGAGAAATAAAAACAATATTAGTTACCACTACTACTTTGAGTTCAGCTAGAATAATTAAAAATCTAAAATTTACTAAAGTAATTCATCAATTTTATCCCATAGATCATCTCATAATTGTTAAAAAATTTTTAAATCATTGGAAACCAAAAATTGAAATTTTTTTAGAGTCAGAAATCTGGCCAGCAATGTTTTATGCATTAAACAAAAAAGAAATTCCGTTGGTTTTATTGAACGCACGATTAACTGAAAAATCATTTAATCGATGGATGATTTTAGAAAATTTTGCAAAAAAAATATTCTCATTAATAAAAAAAACATTTCCTCAAAATCAACAAACAAAATTTTTTTTAAAAAAACTAGGGATCAATAAACAACAGCAAGTGGGAAATTTAAAATATATTGAAAATAAAAATGAAACTAAAAATTTATCAAATAAAAAAATTTTAAAAAATTTATCAAAATATAAAATCTGGGTGGCTGCAAGTACTCACTCTGGAGAAGAACTTCTAGCTGCAAAAGCACATATTTTGTTAAAAGAAAAACAAAAAAACTTAATCACTATAATTATACCAAGACACATAAATAGAATAAATAAGATTATTGATGAAATTAAAAATCTAAATCTAAAAATAACAACTTACAGTTCAAAACAGAAAAATTTTAAAGATACTGACATTTATATTGTAGATGCCTTTGGTTTATCTAAGAATTTTTATGAAATATCACCAACGGTATATCTTGGAAAATCTATTTTACATAAAGGTGGGCAAAATCCTTTGGAGGCCTCTAGGTTTAATTGTAATATTTTGCACGGGCCAAATATTGAAAATTTTCAAGATATTTATAATCACTTAAATAAATTAAAAATTTCAAAAAAAATAAACTCTCTAAATGATTTAGTATCTAATATTAAATTCAAAAAAAATTATTCGGCTTCAGTGAAACTTAAAAAAATAAGCAATAAGATATTTAAAAAAACCATTCTAGAGTTAGATAACCATATAAACTGATGTATTTTAAAAAGCCAAAATTTTGGGATGAAAAATTTAGTTTAATTTCTTATCTTTTGTGGCCTCTTACTTTTTTATTAAAAATAAATAATTTTTTTCGACATCACAAAAAAAAAGCGCTCTCAAATAAAATTAAAACAATCTGTATCGGAAATATATATATTGGCGGCACAGGAAAAACTCCCTCAACGATCAAGATTTATGATTTAATCAAAAAAATTAAAACTGTTAGAACAGCAAAAAAATATTATTCATCTCAAAAAGATGAAGAGATTTTACTAAGAGAAAAAACAAAATTTTTAACGGCAAATAATAGAAAAGAAATTGTAAAATTAGCTATCAAAAAAAAAATTGAAGTAGTTATTTTTGATGATGGACTACAAGATGGGCAAATTGACTATAATTTTAAAATTGTATGTTTTGATGCTGAAACTAATATAGGAAATGGATTTTTAATCCCTGCGGGACCCCTTAGAGAAAATCTTGATAGTTTAAAAAAATATGATGCAGTTTTGATTAAGTGTAATGATCAGGGCCCGCATTTTCTTTCAAAATTAATAAGAAAACATAGCTCTAAAATTAAAATTTTTACTTCAAATTATAAAGTTGCAAATTTAGATAAAATTAAGAGACATAATAAATATTTTATTTTTTCAGGTATTGGAAATCCAAATAGTTTTGAAAAAATTTTAAAAGAAAATAAGATTAAAATTGGTGGTAAATTAATATTTCCTGATCATTATTCTTTTACAGATAAAGATATTCAAAATATCATAAATAAAGCAAAAAAAGATAAAGCTAGTGTTTTAACTACTGAGAAAGATTATGTTAAAATACCAAAAAAATACAAAAAACATATCCAATATTTAAAATTGAAATTAATTATTCATAAACAACAAGAATTAATGAAATTAATAAAGCTTAAAATTAAATGATAAAGATTAAATATTTCATTCAATTCATTTTAATATTATTTCTATTTAGTTTATTTAAGATTATTGGTATTAACAAATCGTCTAAACTATCTGCACAATTATTCTTATTATTGGGTCCTTTTTTTAGGTCCAAAAAAATTTTTCAAAAAAATATAAAAAAAGTTTTTCCTGAAATTAAATCAGATCAAGAAAATAAAATTTTTAAAAATATGTGGCATAACTATGGAAAGATGTTTGCTGAATACATGTTTATAAAAGATTTTAGATATTCAAAAAAATTTGAAGAAAATTTAATTATAGAAAATTTTAGTATTTTAGAGAAAATCAAAAAAGATAAAGAGCCAGTAATATTTATATCAGGTCATTTTAATAATTTTGAACTCATGGCAATGCAAATTGAAAAAGCAGGGATCAATTTAGCCGCTATTTATAGACCATTAAACAATATTTATCTTAATCCAATTATGGAAGAAATTAGAAAAAAGTATATTTGCAAAAAACAAATTAAAAAGGGTATCTCAGGAACAAAACAAATCTTAAAAGAATACAAAAACGGGGCTTCTATAGCTCTAATGATTGATCAACGAGTATCTGAGGGAATATTATCTAATTTTTTTGGCCAAAATGCTTTAACTACAACAATACCCGCCCAATTTGTTAAAAAATTTAACACAAAAGTTGTTCCAATTTATATTGAAAGATTAAATAATAATAAATTCAAAATAACAGTCCATGATATCATTGAGTTTGATAATGCTCATGATATTGAAACCATTACATTTAAACTTAATAAAATTTTAGAAAATATGGTCTTAAAAAATCCAGCTCAATGGATTTGGACACACGATAGATGGAAGTAAATTAATTGTTCTCACTTTCTCTTTTTTGATGAGCTTCAACATAAGAATAATATGCCTCCTGTAAATCTACATTCCAATAATTTAGGTTTTCCAAAGAAATTTTTTTTCCAGAAATTGCGCAAAGAACATGATCTCCTTGTTCAATAATTTCAAAATTATTTGGTAAATATTTTATTTTCGCTAATTTTTTGAGCATTTTTGGTTTATAAGTTATATATGAATGTTGCAGTAATAGGAAGTGGTGGAAGAGAACATGCTATTTGTGAAAGCATTATAAAATCTAAAAAAATCAAAAAATTATACTGTATACCGGGCAATGGAGGGACTGCATCAATTGCTCAAAATATCAATATTGATTTATTAAATTTTAGAAAAATTAGAGATTTTATAAAAGAAAATGAAATAAGCTTAGTAGTAGTTGGCCCTGAAAAGCCATTAGTGGAGGGAATTACAAATTATTTAGAAAAATATAAGATTAAGGTATTTGGTCCTAATAAGTTTGCTTCTAAACTTGAGGGGTCTAAAATTTTTACAAAAAATATTTGTAAAAAATATAAAATTCCAACTGCAAAATTTGAGGTAAAACAAAATAGAAGCCAGTCACTAAAATATATTCAAAACACGAAATTTCCATTAATTATTAAAGCGGACAACCTTGCTTCAGGGAAAGGAGTATATATTTGCAAAAATCCACTAGAAGCCAGAAAAGCAATAAATGAAATATTTAATGGTAAATTTGGAATTGCAAAAAAAATACTCTTTGAAGAATTTTTATTGGGTGAAGAAATGAGTTATTTTATTATCAGTGATGGTTTAACTTTTAAATACTTTGGTAGCGCTCAAGACCATAAAAGAGTTCTAGAGGGTGACAAAGGTAAAAATACTGGAGGCATGGGTGCATATTCTCCGTCAAGACTTTTTTCAAAAAATTTAGAAAAAAAAATAATTGAGAAAATAATAAAACCAACATTAAAAGCATTAAAAGATAAAAAAGAAAAATTTAAAGGATTTTTATATGCTGGACTTATGATTAAAAACAACGAACCTTATTTAATTGAATATAATGTTAGAATGGGTGATCCAGAATGTCAGACTATCCTACCTAATTTAAAAAGTGATTTTTTAGATATTTTAATTGCTTGTTGCAGAAATAAACTTTCAGAGAAAAAAATTAAATGGCATAACAAAAAGAGTATTTGCATCGTATTATGTTCTAAAGGATATCCGGATAAATTTAAAAAAAATATTGAGATAAAAAAATTAGAAAGAATTAAAAAGAAAAAAAATCAATTTATTTTTCATGCAGGAACCTTCAAAAAAGAGCAAAGTTTCTTTTCTACCGGTGGCAGAGTGTTGAATTTTGTGTCCACATCCATGAATTTAGCAAAATCTAGAGCCCAAGTTTTAAAAACATTAAAGAATTTAAATTGGCAAAATGGTTTTTTTAGAAAAGACATTGGATATAAAGTTATTAATAAATGAGAATAATAAGTGGTGATTTAAAAGGACAAAAAATCTCACTTCCAAGAGACAGTAATACACGTCCACTTAAGGATTTGGTAAAAGAGTCTATTTTTAATATAATAAATCACTCAAATAAATTTTCTGTATCTATCGAAGGCTCCACAATACTTGATTTATTTTCAGGCGTAGGTTCTTTTGGGATTGAAGCTTTATCTAGAAAAGCTAAGGATGTGACTTTTGTTGAATACTATCCAAAAGTTTTACAAATATTAGAGGCTAATATTGATAAGTTTAAATTAAGAGATAAATGTAAAATTTTAAAAACAGATATATTTGAAGACAAGTTGTATGAGGAATTAAAAAAAGAATTTAATCTAATATTTATTGATGCTCCTTTTAAGGAAAAAAGAATAGATCTAATAATTAACAATATTAAAAAAAATAATTTATTAAAAAAAGGTGGAATAATTATTCTCCACAGGCAAGTTTCATTGGAAGATAATTTTGGAACAACTTTTAATGTTATAGAGTATAAGAAATATGGAATTTCTAAAATTATTTTTGGAAATTATTTTTGAGCAAACTGCTTTTTTGTTTCAATTTTTATTAATTCGACTGCAGGCTGATTGAAGGGATTTACACCCAAAGCTCTACCAAGCAAAATTGTTTCAAGTATAAAATAGCAAAATAATCCACCAATTGAATTTTCATCTCTTTTAGAAACAACAATGCTTCTAAAAGGTAGTTTTTGTTTATAAAATACTTTTTGTGTAGCTATAGATTGTTTTTCAAGAATTTGATTTACAGTTTGGTCTTTCAGATAATTATGAGTTTCATGTAATAGTCGTGATTTCATAATTTTAGTTTTATTTACTGGAGAATTTTTGCTGAAAAAAAAAGTATAGAAATTGTTTTTTTTACCTTCCAAATAATATTGCATCAAACTATGGTTATCTTTTGGCATTGTTGAAATAATTGGCAAAATCCCTTTGTTTTGTTTTCCCAAACTCTCCGATACTAATTGTTGGTACCATTCAAACAAACTATTTGCTTGAGAGTCATAATTAATAATAATTGAATTATAATTTTTTTTGGAATAATTTAAAATTGCATTCGTATTCATTATAAGCGAATTTAAAAATTTTTTATCTTTTATTATGTCATTTAGTTTTCTAAAATTAGAAGCTTTAAAACCCATAAGTTCAGCAGGAAACATTCCAGTTTCAGATAATACAGAAAATCTTCCTCCGATAAAATTGTTGTGATGAATTATTTCAGATTTAAGTTCTTTGGCTAAAATAGAAAGGTAGTTATTTCTATTTTCTGTTAAAAAGATTTTTTTATTTTTAGATTTTACAAAGATATTAATATTAACAATTGTTTCTAAAGTATTTCCAGATTTTGAAATTATTAAATCTAAAAAATTTTCTTTTTTATTAAATGGAGTTTTTTCATCTATATTGTCTATGAAATAAAATTTTTTTTTAATTTTTTCTTTTAAAAAGTCATAAATTGCTTTTGCTCCAAGTATAGAACCACCCATTCCAAAAATTCTAACATTTTGCTTATCAAGTTTATTAACTAATTTTTTATAATTGTAATTATTTTTATATTTGTTCCCCAAAGATAGTATTAATTGGCTTTGATCTTTTAAAAGGCTAGATAAAATTCTTAAAATATTTTTATTTTTTTTTTTATATTGAAAATTTTTTATTTTGATTTTTTGAGAAATCATTCACTTATTTTTTAATTTCTTTTAATATCAAACTTTCAATAGAATTCGATTGAGTTTGATTTTTATCAACCTTTGTTTCTTTTTCTTTATTTGAGCCTTTTAACAATTTTTTTAAACTAGATGTTTTTTTACTCTCATCTTTGTTATTTTCCTCTAAAACTGTATTTGGTAAAGGTAATTTTTCAAAATTAGGAGGCATTGTTAGTGGTTGTTTTTTTTGAACAAGAAACTCATCCGTTCCACTTTTTTTATCATTCATAAATCCTTCTTTAACAGTAGAACAATTGCTAAGCAAAACACAAATAATGAAAATAAAAGATAGATTTTTAATTTTTTTCATAATTATTCTTATCAAATATTTCTAATACAATCATAAAAAGTACTCCTAGAGTTATGTATATATCTGCTAAATTGAATATAAACCAATGAAAATTATTTATATGAAAATCTATAAAATCTGGGACAGCCTGATAAAAAATTCGATCATAAAAATTTCCTAACGCTCCACTAAAAATTAAAATTAAAGAGTATTTTTTTAAACCGTTACTTTGTGTAATCATGTAGAGAACAATTAAAATAATCACTAAAATTAAAATACTCAAAGAATTATAAAAAAACCTGCTATTAAAAGAAAGTAATCCAAAAGCGATACCCTCATTCCAAATTAATCTGATATTCAAATAATTGGTTTCTAAAATAAAATTGCCTAAATTTTTTGCACTTTCATTAATAATATAAAATTTTGATAATCTATCTGAAATAAAGATTAAAAAAATTAATGACAAGTTAATATAAAAATTTTTATTCAAAAATTTAAATGTCATCAACTGTGTCTAATACATGGTTCAATATTAATTTTCCAACAAACAGGACATTTATTTCCTTCAGCCTTTCTTGTAATCACTTCAATTTCTTTTTTCTCTGAAAAATTTAAATCTGCTTGAGATGTTATGCATAATTCAGAGAAATCAATATTACTAGTTATCTCTTTTAGTTCCTTATTCAAATGCACTTCAATTTTAGCTTCTAGGCTTGAGCCTATTAACTTATTTGCTCTTTTTTCTTCAATACTAATATTGCAAGCTTCTCTAATTTTAATCAATTCATTCCACTTTTTCTCTAATTGATCATTTTTAAAACTTTCAGGAAAACTAATAAATTTTTCAAGATGTACACTCTTACTTTCAGTTGACAACAGTTTGTAAATTTCTTCAGTTGTAAATGATAAAATAGGTGCAAACCATTTTAAAAGAGACTCTAAAATTATATTTAATACACTTAAGCAGGAGTTTCTTTTGTGAGAGTTTATTGGATCACAATACAAAGTGTCTTTTCTTATATCAAAATAAAATGCTGACAAATCTACTGTACAAAAATTTAATAGATCTTTGTATAGATTGTGGAAATCATAATTTTTAAAATATTTATGAAATTTTAGATTTAATGAATAAATTTTATTAAGCATAAATTGTTCAAGTTCAGGTAATGAATCTACATCAAGGTTATCTAAATCTATTTTTGAGTAATTGTCATTTAGGTTACCTAATAAATATCTAAAAGTATTTCTAATCTTTCTATAAGAGTCTGCGTGTTGATCTAAAATTGAATAATCAATTCTTAAGTCTTCAGCATAATTTGATGAAGAAACCCAAATTCTTAAAATATCAGCACCATATTTTTTTAGAATATCTTCAGGCGCAATGACATTTCCAACAGACTTTGACATTTTTAAGCCTTTACCATCCACTACAAAACCATGAGATAAAATAGACTCAAATGGTGCTCTTCCTCTTGTTCCACAAGACTCTAATAATGATGAGTGGAACCATCCTCTGTGTTGATCTGAACCCTCAAGATACATTGAGGCTGGCCACTTTAAATCTTCTCTTTTCTCTAAAACAAAAGAATGAGTTGATCCACTATCAAACCATACTTCTACAATATCACTCGTTTTTTCATAATCTTCTGACTTATATTTAGAACCTAAAAACCTTTGCGGGTCATCAGAAAACCAACAATCAGAGCCTTCTTTTTCATAAATTTTAGCAATGTTTTCGTTTACTTCGTCATCAATCAAGATCTCTTGTGTTTTTTTATTTATAAAAATTGGAAGAGGAACTCCCCATACTCTTTGTCTAGAAACGCACCAATCTGGTCTAGTTTCAATCATTGCTTTTAATCTTTCTTTTCCCTTGCTTGGATAAAATGTTGTTTCATCAATTGATTTTAATGCTTTTTCTCTAAGTTTATGGCTATCCATAGAAATGAACCATTGTGGAGTTGCTCGATGAACCAGTGGTGCTTTTGATCTCCATGAATGTGGATATGAGTGTGTAAGTTCGCCATTGGCTAAAAGTTTTTTTTGCTCTTTAAGCTTTTCAATAACAATAGAATTAGATTTAAAAATATGAAGACCTTCAAATAATGGAACATTTTTTGTATATTTACCATCACCATCGACTGTCTCTATTGCTTTAATCCCGTTATTGAGACAAAGATTAAAATCATCTGGCCCATGACTTGGTGCACAATGAACAATTCCTGTTCCTTGCTCAGTTGTAACAAATCTTGCCTCAAGCATCGGAATTTCAAAATCATAACCCAACTCTAAAAATGGATGATTGCAAATGGTATCTTTTAATTCTTTACCTTTAAATTCTTTTATCTTTTTAAAATTTGAAATATTGCAATCTTTTAAAACACTCTCTAATAAGGCTGAAGCAACTACAATCTTTTTATCTTTAAAAATACCTTCTTCAATTTGAATTAATAAATAATCTAAACTTTCATTGTAGGCTAAGGCTTTATTAGCTGGTATAGTCCATGGTGTTGTAGTCCAAATGATTATATCATTACCAACAAGCTCTTTTAGATTTGATGATACAACAGTGAATGCTGCATAAATTGTATCTGACTTATGATCTTGATATTCTACTTCAGCATCTGCAAGTGCAGTTTTTTCAACAGTTGACCATAGCACTGGTTTAAAACCTTTGTACAAACTGCCTTCTTTTAAAAACTTTCCAAGTTCTCTTACAATTTGAGCCTCAGCATTAAAGCTCATTGTGGAATAATAATTATTCCAATCCCCAACTACACCTAATCTTTTAAATTGGGTTTTGTGAATATCGATCCATTTTTCAGCAAACGATCTACACTCTTTTCTAAATTCTACTATTGGAACTTCATTTTTATTTTTCTTATTCTTTTTATACTGTTCTTCAATTTTCCATTCGATCGGTAAACCATGACAATCCCAACCCGGAACATACACAGAGTCTTTTCCATCCATTTGATGAAATTTAACAATAATATCTTTAAGTATCTTGTTAAGCGCAGTACCCATATGAATATTCCCATTTGCATAGGGTGGGCCGTCATGCAGGATAAATTTTTCATTTCCTTTTCTAGAATTTCTAAGTTCTTTGTATAAATTAATTTCTTCCCAATATTTTAGAATTTCAGGTTCTCGTATCGGAAGGTTAGCTTTCATAGAAAAAGCCGTTTTTGGTAAGTTTATCTGGGATTTACTCATGATGCTTTTTTTGCGATCATTAGATCACTTTTAATTTGGCTTTGTAATTGTTTTGCATTCTTAA
>Ga0255759_10002586_pt1 | contig 16106 bp, 18 predicted proteins | sample 101ome_20_FD_179959 | JGI IMG/M metagenome (GOLD analysis project Ga0255759, IMG submission 179959) | Coastal salt marsh microbial communities from the Groves Creek Marsh, Skidaway Island, Georgia - 101404AT metaG (version 2) | ecosystem: Environmental > Aquatic > Marine > Intertidal zone >...
CTTGAGGTTTATCAAATTTATCCATTAAAGAATTCAAGCGAGAGAGGTCAAAGTCAATTAGCTTGGGATGTAAAGAAAACATCCTTTCTAAAGTATTGGATAATTTGTTTTTCAAAACCATGATTTTTACAAAAAATACACTAAAAATTAATTTGTATAGTGAGTTAAAGATCTCAATAAATTAGAAATTTTTAATTTTTGCTCTGATCTTGGAATAACAATGTCTATCATCCCATGAGACTTTAAATACTCAGCTGTTTGAAAATCTTCAGGCAGTTTTTCTTTTACAGTTTCTTCAATGACTCTTCTTCCAGCAAAGCCAATGATAGCTCCTGGTTCCGAAATATGAATGTCACCTAACATTGCAAAGCTAGCTGTAACACCTCCTGTAGTTGGATTTGCTAGCAATACTAGGTAAGGGATATTCGCTTTTTTTAGGTTGTTAATAGCAATTGTTGTTCTTGGCATTTGCATTAAAGAAAAAATACCTTCTTGCATTCTTGCCCCGCCTGAAGAGGGAACAACTATTAATGAACATCTTCTTTTAATAGCTTCTTCAGACGCTGCAAGTAACCCGTCGCCAACATATCTTCCCATCGACCCTGCCATGAAGGAAAAATCGAAGCATGCCAAAATTGCTGGTTGATTATTTATTAATCCGTAACTTACAACTAACGCATCATCTAAATTGGTTTTGTTTTGAGCTTCTTTTAATCTATCAGTATATTTCTTTTTATCTTTGAAATTTAAAGGATCTAATTTTGCCTGAGGGAGTGGTATATTTTCAAAAGTGTCTTTGTCAAAGAGAAAATTTATTCTTTCCTTAGCAGATAAATGATCATGAAAACCGCAAGTTTTACAGACGTTGAAACTTTCATGAAATTCTTTATGAAAAATCATTTGAGAACAAGATTTACATTTAATCCACAAAACCTTTTCAGGTTCTTTTGTTTTTACAAAAGCCTTAAATTTGGGTAATACAGTCTCTTTTATCCAATTCATTTAAAATTCCTTTTTTCCCAAATATTAAACAAAGAATAAGGCTTAATTAGGTTTCATTTCTTTTGATACTTTATCAATAAAACTCAAACAAGAATTAACTGTTTTTGCAGTTTTATTTCCATTTTCATCTAAAGATTCTCTAATTAAATCAACAACAGCAGATCCAATAACAACACCATCAGATATCTGTGACATAGAAAATGCCTGTTTGGGTGACCTTATACCAAAACCAACTACTACGGGCAGATCCGTATATAACATCACATTTTTAATATTATTGGACACATCTTCTAATCTAGGAGCTTCGGTTCCAGTAATACCAGTAATCGATACATAGTAAATAAACCCAGTAGCATTAGTTAAAATTTTTGCTAATCTTTTATTATCAGTGGTTGGTGTTACTAACCTAATACAACTGAGGTTTTTACTTTCAGCCTCTAGATATAGCTCTTCATCTTCTTCTGGGGGTAGATCAACAATTATTAAGCCATCTACTCCACTTTTATTACATTGTTGAATGAATTTAGTTTTTCCAAAAATATAAATAGGGTTGAAATAACCCATTAGAATAATAGGGATATCTGAATTTTTTTTTCTAAAATTGTCTACGAGTGTAAAGCATTTTTTTATATTCATACCAGACTTTAGAGCTCTTTGACTAGACAATTGTATTGATGGGCCATCTGCCATTGGATCAGAAAAAGGCATGCCTATCTCAATAAAATCAACGCCATTTTTAGGTAAGTTTTCTATAATATTTAGAGAAGTTTCAAAGTCAGGGTCACCAGCTGTTATAAAAATCCCAAGTGCTTTTTTGTTCGAATTTTTTATTTCATTAAATTTATTTTTTATTCGGTTCATTTTTTAATTTTGTTTGTTAATTAATGGTAATACAGATGAGAGATCTTTATCTCCTCTTCCACACATATTCATAATTATGATTTGATCTTTTCTTTGAGCTGCGAGTTTACCTGTAATATGCAATGCGTGAGCAGGTTCTAATGCTGGTATTATACCTTCTAATCTACTACATAACTCAAAAGCAGCTAAACTTTCTTCATCAGTTGTTGAAAGATATTTAATTCTTCCTAAATCATGTAACCAAGAATGTTCTGGTCCAATACCTGGATAATCAAGGCCAGCAGAAATTGAGTGTGCGTCTATAATTTGACCGTCTTCATCTTGTAATAAATATGTTCTATTGCCATGAAGCACACCTGGAGATCCAGCCGTCAGAGAGGCAGCATGTAATTTAGTCTCAATACCTTTTCCAGCAGCTTCTACACCAAAAATTTCAACATCTTTGTCATCTAAAAAGGGATGAAACAGTCCTAGTGCATTTGAGCCTCCACCTATACAAGCGACCAAGGCGTTTGGTAAGCGGTTTTCTTTTTCTAGGATTTGTTTTCTAGCTTCTTCACCAATGACTGATTGAAAATCTCTTACCATTTTTGGATATGGGTGAGGGCCTGCTGCTGTACCAATAATATAAAAATGGGTATTTGCATTAGATACCCAATATCTAAGGGCATCATTCATTGCATCTTTTAAAGTCCCTGTTCCGGATGTTACGGGATGAATTTTTGCACCCAATAATTGCATTCTTTGAACATTTGGTTTTTGTCTTTCAATGTCCATGGCACCCATAAAAACTTCACATTCAAATCCAAAAAGTGCACAAGCAGTTGCAGTAGCAACTCCATGTTGGCCAGCACCTGTTTCAGCAATAATTTTATTTTTACCCATTTTTTTTGCTAATAAAATTTGACCTAATACATTGTTTATTTTGTGTGCGCCTGTATGATTTAATTCATCTCTTTTTAAATAAATTTTTGCACCACCAAAATGTTCAGTTAGCCTTTCTGCTAAATATAATGGACTTGGTCGACCTATATAATCTCTTCTATATTTTTCTAACTCATTAATAAACAAATCATCTTTAATAGCTTCTTCATATGAATTTTCAACTTCAAGTATAAGTGGCATCAATGTTTCTGCAACAAACCTTCCTCCATGAATACCAAATTTACCATTTGAATCTGGACCTGTTTTTAAACTATTAAAATTTATTTCTGACATAAACTATCCATTAATATTTCTGCATTTTGTAATAAAATTTCGAATCAACACTGGGTCTTTAATTCCTTTAGATACCTCAACTCCTGAAGAAACATCTATTCCCGGAGCATTTGTAGACTTTATTGCATATTCTACGTTATTTAAATTTAGTCCACCTGCAAGCATCCATTTAGTTTTTGAATTATAACCTTTTAAAATATTCCAATCAAATTGTTTTCCATTACCACCAGGTAAATTACTAGAAGGTGCGTCCAATATCATCATATCACAAATGTTTTCAAAAGATTTTGTATTTTCTTCAAGATTAGTTTTGTCTCGGATTCCTAAACCTTTTATGATTGGAGTATTAAATTTTGATTTGATTTCTTTGCATCTAGCAGGCGTTTCATTACCGTGTAATTGAAAGTAGTCAGGTGCTATTTTTTGTTTTATTTCGTTAATAAATTCGTCTTTGGCATCAACAGTCAAAGCAACAATTTTAGATTTTTTATTTCTGAAAGTTGTTAAGTACTCTGCTGTTACTAATTCAAGGTTTCTTGGTGATTTTTCGTAAAACACTAACCCAATATAATCGGCTTCAGCATCGATTGCAGTTAACATAGAGTTTTTGTCGTTAATTCCGCATATCTTTATTTCAAACAAATTAGTCATAGGTAGAAACAAATGTAGAAAGAACTAAGATTTTTTTTTATTAATACGATCTTTCATATCTTTGCCCATTCTAAAAAAAGGCACTTTTTTAGCTGGAACAGCAACAGCTTCTCCATTTTTTGGGTTCCTAGCAATTCTAGCTTCCCTTACTTTTACATCAAAAACGCCAAAACCACGTAGTTCAACTCGCTCGCCTCTTGAGATTGCCTCACTTATAGTGTCAAAAAAGACATTAACTATTTTAGATGCATCCTTTTTAAAAAGATTGGAGTCAGATTCTAAAATTTTCAATATTAAATCTGATTTATTCAATTTTACCTCCTCAATTATTTTGAAGAATCTTCATCCTTTTTTGCAAGAGCGGCCCCTAAAATATCACCTAGGCTTGCTCCACTATCTGAAGATCCATACTCTTCCATCACCTTCTTTTCTTCCTCAATCTCTTTGGCTTTTATTGATAAGGTTATTTTTTTTAATTTCTTATCAATATTAGTAATCATAGCGTCTATTTTATCTCCAATGCCAAATCTCTCTGTTTTTTGATCAGATCTTTCTCTTGCTAGATCGCCTCTTTTAATAAACCCACTGAGATTATCGCCTACACTTACATCTAGCCCTTTTTCAGAGATATTAGATATTGTACAAGTAACGATTGAACCTTTGGAGAGATTACCTAATTCAGTAGAAGTTACGTCTTCTGTTAATTGTTTAATTCCTAAAGAAACTCTCTCTTTTTCAACGTCAATATCTAAAATCTTAGCTTTTACGCTAGTGCCTTTTGAGAAATCTTTGATCATTTCATCGCCATTACCATCCCAACTAATGTCAGATAAATGTACTAAACCATCAATATCTTCTGTTAGACCAACAAATAATCCAAATTCAGTTATATTCCTGATTTCACCTTCTATAGTATCACCAATTTTGTTTTCAGATTTATATTTTTCCCATGGGTTATCTATGCATTGTTTAATTCCAAGCGATATTCTTCTTTTTTGAACATCAATTTCTAAAACCATAACTTCCACTTTTTCTGAGGTAGAAACAATCTTACCAGGGTGTACATTTTTTTTAGTCCAGCTCATTTCAGTTACATGGACAAGTCCTTCTATTCCATCCTCTAATTCAACAAAAGAACCATAATCTGTAATGTTAGTAACGATTCCAGTCATTTTAGAACCAATCGGGAATCTCTCAAACACTTTGAGCCAAGGATCTTCAGTTAATTGTTTAATTCCAAGTGAAATTCTTTGTGTTTCGTCATTAAACTTAATTACTTTAACTTTTACGGACTCACCTATTTGTAATGCTTCAGAAGGATGGTTAATTCTTTTCCATGAAATATCAGTTACATGCAACAACCCATCAACACCACCTAAATCAACAAAAGCACCATAATCTGTAATATTTTTTATTATGCCTTGTAATACTTGACCTTCTTCCAAATTTGCTACGAGTTCTGTTCTAGCTTCGGCTCTGCTATCTTCTAAAACAGCTCTTCTAGAAACTACTATATTACCTCTTCTTCTGTCCATTTTTAATATTTGAAACGGTTGAGGTGTACCCATAAGAACACCTAAATCTTTGATTGGTCTAATATCAACCTGGCTTCCAGGAAGAAAAGCAGTTGCACCTTCAAGATCAACAGTAAATCCACCTTTTACTTTTCCAAAAATAACCCCATTAACTCTTTGTTGTTTTTCAAGGGCTTTTTCTAGATTTACCCATGATTCTTCTCTTCTAGCCTTTTCCCTGCTTAAAATTGCTTGTCCATTAGCATCTTCTAATCTTTCAATAAAAACTTCTACTTGATCACCAACTTTAATGTTTAATTCATCATCATTGTTTCCAAATTCTCTGATCGGGACGCGACCTTCTGATTTAAGCCCAACATCAATTAAGATCATATCTTTTTCTATTGATAAAACAGTACCAGTTACAACAGAACCTTCAAGACTTGTTATTTCTTGAAAGCTTTGATCTAGTAATTCAGCAAAACTCTCTTTTGGTTGGTTGTTTTGGACATCAGCTTGTGACAATATTATCTCCTATTGGGTCTTAAAGCAAAATTTGCTACCGCCAGGTCATAACTATGGAAGAGTAGGGTATCCTACAAATTAAGACTTATTAAAATTTCAGCGGGTTGTTAGTTAAAAGTTTACTAAAAATTCCATTTTTTTAGTTAGGTGTATAAGTTTCCTTCGATTAATTTGGTTGCTATTGATAATAATTGGTCAGCATTCATTGAGGTTGTATCAATTACATACGCATCTTTAGCTGGTTCCATAGGTGAATTTTCTCTACTCCTATCGATATTGTCTCTTTCAACCATGTTTTTTACTAAAGTCTGCAACATACACTTTTCATCATTTTCATGCAAGAAAGATATATTTTTTTCTAATAATCTTCTTTTTGCTCGAATTTCAATAGAAGCATCTATAAAAAATTTAAAATTAGCGTGGGGGAGTATTTTTGTTCCAATATCTCTTCCATCAAGTATGCAGCCACCAAATTGTTCATTACTTTTAACTATAAATTCTTTTTGTTTTAGGTTAAGTATATTTCTTAACACTGGATAAACAGCTATTTTTGAAGCCATTTGGGCTATTTTTTCTGTTCTTAATTCTTCATTTTGTAAATTTTCAAAGCTAGATAGCTTTGCTATCTGACAACTTAATTCTGAAAGTTTGTTATAATCTATTTTATTTTTTAAAATTTCACTGGCTACTTTTCTATACATTAATCCAGTATCTAAGTGAGGGATCGCGTATTTTTGTGATAGCTTCTTAGCTAAAGTTCCTTTGCCTGAGGCTGATGTTCCGTCTATAGCAATTTCAATCATAATAATTTTTAGTTATTAACATTTTGTAATTTAGCACCAATTTTGTTCATAATGTTCATAAAACCAGGAAATGAAGAGTTAATGGTTTCAGTATCTCTTACAACAATTGGTTTTTTTGTTGTTAAACCGAGAGATAAAAAAGACATCGCTATTCTATGATCTAGTTTTGAATGAATTTCTACTCCACCTTTGATATAGTTAGATTTACTCTTTCCTTTTACAACCATTTTATCTTTTTCATCAATTGTCTCTATACCAGCCTTCTGCAGACCTTCACACATAGCTTTTATTCTATCAGTCTCTTTATATCGAAGTTCTTCTACCCCCTCCATTATGGTGTTACCTTCAGCGTGAGCTGCTGCTATCGACAGGATAGGAAATTCATCGATCATAGATGGAACACGTGATTTAGGAACCTTAATACCTTTTAAATCACTTGATCTTGAAGAAATATCTGCAACTAATTCACCCCCAATTTCTCTTTCGTTTGTTAATTCGATGTGAGCTCCCATTTCTATTAATGTTTTAAACAAGCCCATACGTAATTTGTTAACACAAATATTATTAACCTTTATTTGACTATTAGGTGTGATTATAGCTGCTACTATCGGGAAAGATGCGCTTGAAGGGTCCGAAGGTACAGTGATGTCTAGTGGTTTTAGATCTGGTAATCCTTCAAGGGAAATTTGCCATGACATATCTTCTAACTGAGTTGTTTCTATTTTTGCTCCTAAAAACTTTAACATTCTTTCTGTATGATCTCTTGATAAGGATGGTTCTATAACTGTTGTTTTCCCTAGTGAAGACAGTCCACACAACAAGATACATGATTTAATTTGTGCAGAAGATACAGGACTTATATACGTTAGAGGTAAAGGTGTTTTATTACCTCTTAACGTTAGAGGAAGGGTACATCTCTCTGGTTCTCTGAATATGGCACCAGTTTTGAGTAATGGTACAATAACTCTTCTCATAGGTCTTTTTGATAGAGATTTGTCTCCTGTAAAAGTAGCTTCAACGTCTGATCCTGCTATTATGCCCATTAATAACCTGGCTGCTGTACCAGAATTTCCCATATCAAGCGTGTGACTATTCCCATAAAAATTACCTATACCCTGGCCATAAATTTCCCAACTATTTTTTTTCTTATTTATTGACACTCCTAATGTTTTAAGAGCATTGGCCGTAGCCAAAACATCTTCGCTCTCTAACAAATTAAAAATTTCTATTCGCCCGCTGACTAAAGAGCCTAAAATGAGTGATCTATGAGAAATAGACTTATCGCCAGGTACAGTTATTTCACCATGCAATCTTGAGGTCATTTCTGAGGATATTGAATACATTAAAATTTTGCTCATGTTTAAATAAAGTATATATATATATTTTATTTACAAAAAGTTAACATAAATCTAAAAAAACTTTTGACAGATTGTTTTTTTTAAGTCTAATCCCATACTTGGATTATTTATTAAGGAGAAAAAAATGGCAAAACCTGAATGGGGTAGGAAGAGAATTTGTCCGTCTTGTGGTACAAAATATTATGACTTTAAAAAATCTCCAATCATTTGTCCTTCTTGTGGTGCTGAATTTGACCCAGATTTATATTTAAGATCTCGAAAAGGGAAGAGTTTATCAACTAAAATTTCCACAGATGAAACCTCAAAAATTTCTGAAGATATTTCTGATATTGATGAAATAGAAATTGACTCTGATGATGAGGTTGTAAGTGATGATGAGCCATTAATTGATATTAGTAAAAACGATCAAGACGATGATAATGAAGATATGGATATTGATGACAACGCTTCTTTTATAGAAGATGATGATCTAAACGATGATGACGATAATGAAGACAATGGGGATATAAAAGAATAAAATAAAATTGGGGCTATAGCTCAGCTGGGAGAGCGCTACACTGGCAGTGTAGAGGTCAGGGGTTCGAGCCCCCTTAGCTCCACCATATTTATTATTGTATTGTATTATAAATCTTAATAGTCTTTTATAGATATTGTATTATTAAGTATATTTATTTGGATTTAAAATGACTGTTGTAGCTTTTTTTAGTCAAAATGCTTCACCTGATCTTCAAAATGAATGGCAAAAAAGACTTCAATCTTATGATGATAGGATAAAATTAGTACCTTTACTTTCAAATGAAGCAGAAGAGGCAACGACTGCCTTATTATGGAAACCTCCCTTAGATAGAATTAAGGATTTAAAAAAAGTAAAAGGATTAATCTCTCTTGGTCAGGGTGTCGACCATATTTTAAAAAATAATTTAATACCTCAAAATATTCCTGTTGTTAGAATTGTTGACCCTTTTATGGCAAAAACAATGAGCCATTGGGTTATCCTATCTATTTTAGGTTTTACTAGAGATATTTATGGTTATTATCACCAGGAAAATTCAAAAATATATAAGCCTAGGAAAGAAATAGATTTTTTATCTCCTAAAATAGGAATTTATGGAATTGGCGCAATAGGTAGTGTTGTATTAAAAGACCTTTATAATCTGGGTTTTAACGTTGAGGGTTGGAGTAGGACTGAAAAAAATATAAAAAATATTTTTTGTAATCATGGCCATAATGGTTTTATAAAAATGTTAAGTAATTGTAACATTCATGTCTGTTTATTACCTCTAACTAAATCAACAATCCATATTTTTAATAAAGAGACTTTTGCATTAATGAAAAAGAATTCATGTTTTATTAATGCAGGTAGGGGAGACCAGGTGGTTGAAAAAGATTTGTTGGCTAGTTGTAAATCAGGTCATATAGCAAATGCTATTTTAGACGTTTACGAAGAAGAGCCTTTACCAGAAAATCACCCATTTTGGGATCAAAAAAATATTAGAATATGGCCTCATGTTGCTGCAGAGACTAATCCAGAAACCGCAGCTAAGCAAATTGCAAATGCTATTAAGTGTATTAATGAAGATAAGTTACCTCCTAATACTGTGGATAGAAACTTAGGTTATTAAATTATGGAGATTTTAGATGCAATTGAAAAATAAAGTTGTTTCATCAGAAAATATTAGAGGAGCAATGATATTTGAATTTTTTAGCCCTGGTATTCCTATTATTCTAAAGAATGCAGGTTGTGAATTTATCATATTTGATATGGAACATGGTGGTCTTTCTTTAGAGCAATTCAAGATTCTTGCTACTATAAGTAATTCTAATCATATATCGCCTCTAATTAGAATACCTGAGGTAAGTTATAATTATGTTGCCAGAGCATTAGATTTAGGTGCTGCAGGTATTATGGCACCTATGATTAATACGGCTGAGGATGCAATCAAGATAATAAAATCATCTAAATACCCTCCTGGAGGTTTTAGAGGAGCTGGTTTTGGTTTTGCGCATGATAGTTATAACAATCAAAATCCTCTGTCCTATATTAAAAAAGCAAATGATGAATTAATTAATATTATACAGATTGAAACTAAATTGGGATTAGAAAATGTAGAAGCAATATCTTCTATTGATGGTGTGGATTGTTTGTGGGTAGGTCACTTTGATCTTACAAACTTTTTAGGTATTCCAGGTGATTTTTCGTCGTCAATTTATCTTGATGCAATCAAGAGGATTGTAGAAGCAGGAAAGAAAAATAACAAAAGTTTAGGGATTATGATCAATAATAAAGATGAACTTGAAATGTATACTACATTGGGATTTAATATGATTGCCGTTGGAACAGAAATGAATATTTTAACAAGGTCAATATCTGAAATTATAAGTTAAATTTTAAAGGTTTTTGTTATGTTTGAACTAGGTATATCAGGCGATTTATTAAATAGTGATAATAAACCATGCTTTGGTGAAGCTCCCTTGGAAATCTTAACTAGAAGACCTGATATTAAATTTTCATGGATTGATAAGTCAATATCTGAGTTAACACCCGAGATAACATCTAAATTTGATGGTATCCTGCTAAACCTTCCCAGAGCAACTTACAATTCAATATCCAATAGTAATTGTAAATTAAAAATTATTGCAAGATTTGGAGTCGGTTATGATTCTGTTGATATAGATGCAATGAAAAAGAAAAATATAATTGTGACAAATACACCTAACGCTGTGAGAAGACCTGTTGCAGTCGCTACTTTAACTATGCTTTTTACCATGGCTGGTAAATTATTAATTAAGGATAAATTAGTTAGGACTGGTAGATGGAACGAAAGAACAAATCATATGGGAATAGGTTTGGTAAATAAAACGCTAGGAATTATTGGAGCTGGAAGCATTGGCTCAGAAACTATTAAATTAGCTAAACCTTTTTTTAAAAATATTTTGGCTTTTGATCCATTTTTATCTGAAGATCAAATTAATCAAAAAGGAGCTCAAAAATCAGATTTATTTGAACTAGCTAACAATAGTGATTTTATAGCAGTTCTGTGTAACTTAGATAAATCTACTGAAGGTATGATAAATTCAGACTTTTTTTCTGAAATGAAAGAAACTGCCTACATTTTAAACTTGTCTAGAGGGCCAGTTATAAATGAGAAAGATTTAGAATATGCATTAGAAAACAAATTTATCGCTGGTGCTGGTCTGGATGTAACTACATTAGAACCACTTCCTAATTCAAGTAGATTACTCGACTTTAAAAATGTCATTATTACGCCACATGCCCTTTGTTGGACAGACGAGTGTTTTAATGACATTGCTTCAGAAGCAATTAATTCAATAATTAATTTTATTGATAAAAAACCAATTTTAAATCAAGTTAATCTTTAAAATTAGGCAGCCTGTTCTCCACCATTTTGGGTTATTACCATAATGGCGCTTTCAGGATTTTTGCAACCTCTTAACTTGTTTGTAAGATCATTATCTCTTAGTAAACGAGAAATTAAAGCAAGTGCTTGTAAATGTTCTGATGATTTTTCGTCTGGAGCAAGTAACAAGAAAATAATATCAACAGGTTGATCGTCAATAGCATTAAACTCTAATCCTTTTGATAAAGTGGCTACTAAAACTAATGGTTTTTCTATGCCAGACACATTTGAATGAGGAATAGCTATACCGTTTCCAACAGCTGTTGAGCCTAGTTTTTCTCTCTTAGTTAAATTTTCTAATAAAAATCTTTCATCTATATTAAAATTTTTATTAGCTAACTTACATAATTCATTGAGTAAGTGTTTCTTACTAGTAGCCTCAAAATTTATCAAAAATGAATTGTCATTTAACATATCATTTATGTTCATAAAATATCCTAAATTTAATGATTTAATGATTTATGATCAGCAGTGTATTAATATTATCGATTGGATACGTCAAGCTTATATTAAATAAATTAATCTAAAAGTTGTTTCCTAAATAAACTTTTCTTACCATTTCATCTGTTTTAATGTCGTAAGGTTTTCCAGACTTAATGACAGAGCCATCAAAAAGAATATAAGCATTGTCAACAATACCAAGTGTTTCTCTAACATTGTGATCTGTGATTAACACACCTATGTTTTTGTTTTTTAATTTATTAATTAAATTTTTTAAATCGTTAATGGCTATAGGGTCTATTCCGGCAAGAGGTTCATCTAACAAAATATATTTAGGGTTTGTAGCTAAAGCTCTTGCAATTTCGGTTCGTCTTCTCTCTCCTCCCGAGAGTGTTACACCATAAGAATTTCTAATTTTACTGAGATTAAATTCATTTAATAACTCTTCCAGTCTTAAACTTCTCTCATCTTTCGAATAATTTTGTATTTCTAATACGGAAAGAATATTTTTTTCAACTGTTAATCCCCTAAATATAGAAGACTCCTGCGGCAAATAGCCAATTCCAATTCTTGACCTTAAATGCATTGGAAGATGGTTAATTCGCTGATTATCCATGTAGATATCACCAGTATCACATTCTATTAAGCCTGCTATCATGTAAAAGCAAGTTGTTTTACCAGCGCCATTTGGACCTAATAGTCCTACTGCTTGTCCACGTTTTAGTTCTAAAGATACATTATTTACAACTTTTCTTTTTTCATAAATTTTTGAAATAGATTTAATTTTTATACTTTGTGTATGAGGCCTACTTCCTAAATCGAAACTTCTTTGAAAAGGAGGCTTTTCTTCAAAATTATTCAGTTTAACCACCATTTTTTGATTTTTTCTTTAGAGAGAAAGTACCCTTAACCCTCTCTTTTTTGTTAGCATCACTAATTAGAGTACTAACGCCAGTCTTAAGATTGGTTTGACCTTTCGATCCCTTTAAGATTGAGTCAGGGGTAGTTAATAAAACATCACCAGTTAATTTTATAATTTCATTGGATGAATTATAAATACCTAATTGAGCCTGAGATTTATTACCTTTATTTTTGTTTTCTATTAAGACATTTCCTTTTGCAACTGCATATTTCACAGATTTATCTTTATTATTTAAATCTGCATTAATTTTGTCTGCACGAATTATAGTTTTATTTGACAAAATAATTTTAACTTTTCCTTCAGCTTCAGCTTTATTTTTCAAATCATCAAATTTGATTTTTTTATTAGACTCAACATACCCTGATTTTGTTGTTAATGTTTGAAATTTACCAGATAAAATAGCTATTTTATCATCAAACTCATAAATTAAATTTTGACCTGTAGCCTTCATTTCTTTTTTAGTGAAAGTTATATCTTTCCTAGCTATTATTTTTTCTAAAACGTTTTCACCATCTTTAATTTTATAATTTGCTCTTACAAAATTTGCATTCAATGTAAATCCGTCTTTTTTTAATATTACATTTCCTTTAGCAATATAATATTTATCTTTTTCAAACCATTCTATTGACTCATCAGCCTCTACTGTAAGTTCAGAAGTACTTTTACTATCCTGTTTTTGCGCAAACACAATATATGGGAATGAAAATATAGAAATAATGATTAATATATAAATTTTTATGTTCATTTGTGATATTTAGTAAAGCATCTTTAAAAATGCCTTCCCTTTGACTTTCATGTAATCACCATTATTTCTAACAATTAATCCATTACCTTTAATTGATATATTCCTAGAAACTATGTCAACTTGATCATTGGTGTTATAATTTCCTTTGTTAAAATTTCCAGAGAGTGTTTTGCTTTTAAGATTAAAATCTCTACTTTTTTTTACAATTACAACATTATCTAAGAAATCAAAATTTTCATAATTGTTTGTGATAATAGCATATCCTGCAGAAATGTTAGTTAAAACTCCTTTTTGGTCAATGGTTGTATATGAATTTTCTAATTTAATTGTGTTAAATTCTGAATTTGTTTCTTCAAGACTATCAGCGACAATTAAAAATTTAGTTCCTTCTTTATTTTGCTGTCTAATTTCAACACCAATTATTTTTTTTGGTTCTTCTTTACTATTATTTTGAACTTTAGTTATTTTAGATGGTTGTGTATTAATAAAACTAATGACTGCTAGACCTAAAATTAAACTTATTGTTAAAAAGGCAAAAATAAATTTGGTATTAATTTTTTTCATTCTTAAATAAAAAGTTAAGTAATCACAATTAATGTGAAAAAATATCTAGATTATCAAATCCAACAATATCTAATTTGCATCTAGTTTTTAAAAAATTAAAACATTCAAGTGCAAGTTTTTCTCTTTTTTCACGTTTAAGAATTTCATCTAATTCCTTTTTTATCTTATGTAAGTATAAAACATCGGAGGCAGCATACGATAACTGTGAATTATTTAATTTTTGAGTGCCCCAGTCAGATGTTTGATTAAACTTATCTAATTCTATTCCCAAAAGATCTCTACACAGATCAGCTAACCCATGTTTTGCACCAAAGGTACGAGATAATTTAGAAGCTATTTTAGTACAATATATTGGCCCTTCTATTGAGCAAATATTTTTTTCTATAACCGCTATATCAAATCTAGCGAAATGAAATAATTTAGTTAAGTTAGTATTTTTAAATATTTTCTTTAAATTTATAAAACTGTTTTGATTTGCAAGAGCTTCAGTTGAAATTTGAACTAAATGAGCATTTCCATCACCATTAGATAGTTGTATTAAACATAAACGGTCTCTATGTAAATTAAGTCCCATTGTTTCAGTGTCTATGGCGACTATATCTTTAAATTCAACTTCAGAGGGAATATCATCTTTATATAAATAGTACGACATAATAATAACTGCTTAAGAAGCTTTAATAATTTTAACAAATATATTAATAATGACTACTATTAACACATAACGGTAGGTAGTTAAAGGTAAGTATTTTGAAGGCAAAAAAAAATAAAAAAATTTTGATTTTTGGAGGAAGCGGTTTTCTAGGTAAAACTATTATTGATTTGCTTCTTAAACTTGAATTTGAGGTAGTAGTCTTTACAAGAAAAAAATTTTTAGAAAAAAATTCTTTTAAACATGTATCGAAGAAAAATATTAAAATTGTCTCATGGGATCCTAATAATATCAAATTTATAGAAGATGAATTTTTAGGGGCTGAAACTACTATTAACTTGTGTGGAGTTTTATATGAAAATAAAAGAAATGACTTTTTTAAAGTTCATTCAGATTTGCCATCAACTCTTGCAGAATTATGCGTAAAATTTAATGTTAAAAACTTTCTACATGTATCTGCTCTGGGAGTATCTGAAACTTCAAAAAGTAGGTATTCATCAAGCAAAGCATCAGGTGAAAGAAGGTTGTTAGAAATTTTTCCTAAAGCCAAAATAGTAAGACCTTCTTTGATTTTTGGAGATGGCGATAATTTTTTTGGACAGTTTTCACAAATGGCTTCAATTAGTCCTGTGCTACCCTTGATTTCTAGATCTACAAAATTTCAACCAGTATCTGTAGAGGATGTGGCAATGGGTATTATTAATTTAATAAATAGTAAAGGGAAGATTAATTCAATATACGAGTTTGGTGGGAAATCGATTTATACCTTTGAAGATCTTTTAAAAATGTTACTAGATGTTAAAAAAATTAGAAGAATATTGTTACCATTGAATTCTAAATTAATGAAAATACCAGCCTTATTTCTACAGCAATTACCTAAACCACCTTTTACCGTAGATCAAATGATATTATTAGAAAATGATAATATTTTATTGAATAATTTACCTGGGTTAGGCGAGTTAGGAATTGTACCAAAGGAGCTACAAGAAGAATTAATTAAAATTTATCAAAATAAGTAATTTTAATTATAGACATAGGCCAATATAACTATTCCAAGAATTACTCTGTATATTACGAATAATTTTAGAGATGCATTATTTATCCATTTCATAAATAATTTGATTGTAATTAACGCTGTTATAAAACTTATTATGATCCCTAAAATCATTTCGTAATTTATGAAAAAGCCCTCGTTTTTATATAAAGATAAGCTCTCCAATGTTGTTGCGGCTAATATGACAGGAATTGACATTAACAAAGAATATTTAGACGCATCGAAACGACTATAACCCATAAATAACCCAGCCGTAATTACAATGCCTGAACGGCTAGTGCCAGGAATTAGCGCAAGCGTTTGTGCTAAGCCAAGGAAAAAAGCATCTTTAAAATTTATATTTTCAAGAATTTTTTTTATTTTTAAATTTTTATCAGCCA
>Ga0255759_10002588_pt1 | contig 16103 bp, 21 predicted proteins | sample 101ome_20_FD_179959 | JGI IMG/M metagenome (GOLD analysis project Ga0255759, IMG submission 179959) | Coastal salt marsh microbial communities from the Groves Creek Marsh, Skidaway Island, Georgia - 101404AT metaG (version 2) | ecosystem: Environmental > Aquatic > Marine > Intertidal zone >...
TTATAGGTACGCCGTGAGGCATACCGGTATCGTGCACTCAATGTGCTGGTATGTCTTTCGACACTAGAGCCATTGGCTCAACTTATACTCTATAATCTAGGAGCCTTTGTATCTCCTAATACGTCTTTCAACATAGCCCTTTACGGCAGTATCTTTTCATCCGGCTTTCGCCATCCCACTGCACACCGTTTAGGTGGCTCCCTTTCTAATCCCTTATCCCGACGCAGTTGTCGAGGGGCTGGGTGTATCGTCAATCATACTTCTTCGCTGCCACTTGCTGTAGCTTACTGCTAGCGAATAAAGAATCATAGATTCTAAGACCAGAGTGGCTCCACCACTCGTTCGTGTGGATTCGGTCCACAATCAAGTGTCCTTATTTTGATGAGCCGAGGACACGGTCGGTCTCCTACTAACCCTGTGAGGCTCGCTCTCACTTTTAGCTGACTTATGCAATCATTGGCTTTCGATATTATTTTTCTTTGCACTCAATGTGCTGGTAGATAGCGTTGCCCCGCCATCGTAGGGTCCAACTAGCCCAGTTGGAAGGGGCACCCACTTCGTAGGGTGCGTTTACGGAAAGAACGTTCGCTCAGTCAGCAAGTCTAGCCGCCAACTTCTCCCAGTCAACAAGCCTGTAGACTGTCCCGACCATGATGATGATATACATCACGCTCAGAACCACCTTCATCGACTCAAGGACCCAGCCCTCGGACGTCATGAGCCCCCAGATGATGAGCATCTGAAGTCCCACGACGACGAAAAGGGAAAACTTGGTTATCTCGCTGAGTAGTTCTTTCTTTGCGACATTACGGACGTCGCCAACGGCATTGTTGTTTTCACTCATGCTGGTGAGGCCCGGGTGGGAGTTCTTTTCTCCCCCTCATTATACATACGCCGTGAGGCATACCGGTATCAGTCGTTATTGACCTTTACCCAGCCGTTTAAGTCAAACGACTCATCTTCTGGCTCGCCGTAAGTCCAAAAGGTTTCGGTGGAGTTAGAGCCAACTCTACGAAGTTTCTCAACCATAACGAACTGAGGCTGCTTTTTGAGGAAAGACGCCAACTTTGGAGACGAGATTCCATCCTTTGTGTTGTAGTTAATCCAGTCCTTGAGTTGACTGAACGAAACATAGTCGATATTGCGCTCTGTGAACGCTGTAAAGGCCTTCTCTATGGTGCTAATGACTCTGACTTTTCCTCTCGCCATGCTCTCACTTCATCCTTGAAACAGTGTGCTCTTTGACAATGCGGTCGATAGTTTCCCATAGGGTTTCACTGCTCAGTGCAGCTTCTTGAACAAGACGCTTGGTCTCCTTCCGAATCCGCACAGTTGTGAACTTATCCTCACGGGAACCTGTAGACACAATACGCCGACATCTATAGACTTCTTAAACACTTTGCTGTAGACTTGCGCGCATTCCCTCCATAGAGTAGAGTTAAGTACCCAGTGAAGTGTCGAGGTATCATGAAGACTTTTACAGTTGAATTGACCCTTAGCATCGAAAGTATGAACGAAGAGTCCGCAGAGAACAAACTCGATGCGTTCCTCTCTGCCTTAGACTTGAAGAAGAACGACAAAGTTTCGCTAATCGACCTAGGAGAACTTTCAGAGTTCGACGCTGAGCCTGCAAGTAAGTCCAAGAAAACTTCTAAGAAAGCAGCGAAGAAGTCCGCCAAAAAGGAAGAAGACGAGGACTGGGAGGACTATGACGACATCGACTTCGACCTTCTCGATGAAGAAGATGAGGACGAAGATGAGGACGATGAGGACGAAGATGAGGACGACTCATCAGATGACTCGGATGACTCGGATGACTCGGATGACTCGGATGACCTTGATAAATTGCTCAATGAAATCAACTCCGACAAAGAATCAGACGACTCCAGCGATGACGATGACGATGATGAAGACGAAGACTGGGATGACGAAGACTGGGACGACTGGGAATAGTTGAAAAGGAAGTAACTAGTGGTGTGGCTTGATTACGATGTTCTGGAAGCACACTCCTAAACACGAGGTGCTCACCGATACTCAATCCAAGCGACAACTCAAGTTGCTTGATATGACCTTTGAGGAACTTCCTCTGATAAAGTACTCTGACGCAGCCCTAAAAGCGCTACGTGAAGAAGGAGTAGAAACACCACTTGACTCAGTCATACGAATCAGCAGGAAGAGCATCACATATGGTGAAAATGCCTTCTACTACAGAAGAGTGATACCTTGAAGGTGAATATCTATACAGACGCTTCGACCTTGCTTCACAAAAACAATCTGTCAGGGATTGGAGTGGTTGTATGCATCGAGGGACAAGTTCACGAGTCTTTCGGTAAGCATCTGGGAGTCACTGACTCAAACACAGCCGAGATTATTGGTATTTACGCTGGATTAAGTCGGGCAAAAGAACTCTGCAAGGCCACCGATGACATAGACTTAGTTCGTATTTGTTGTGACTGCAAGCCGGCCCTTGACCTAGCATGTGGAGAAGGAGTAACTCAAAGCCACTCTACTCACATGATACTCGAAAAGATAGACGAGATGTGCATGAAAATACCGTGCCCTGTAGAGTTTCAGTGGGTCAAGTCTCACAGCGGAAACAAGTTTAACGAGATGGCCGACCAACTGGCGTATGAGCACGCGCATAACTAGGCTTATTGGTAGAGACCCCTTCGGAGGAGCGAGTCGCATGGAGGTAAGCAAGTTCTTCTGGTACGCGACCGAGGACGACTTCGATGACGAAGGTCTATTCCACCTAAGCATATCTGCAGGACGACTGCGTCATAGATGGGTGCCAACTGACCGCCAAAGTGCCAGACTTTACCTAATGGAGTCAGACGAGGCTTCGGGTTTGAGAACCGCTGAGCCTCGATACACCCTTGTTGAGATTAACCTCGCTGAGCCTATGGCCGACTTGGCCATCGAATACCCAAACGCTGTAGTTCCAGGATTAAAGGGGGCCGTACTGAGGGTTCCAATCACCGAAACAATGCCCAAACTACCGAGCAAGCGAGCACTTGAAAGAGGCGTAGAACTCCCTCTCTTCAGTTATCGAGTCACCATATCTAGTACCATAGAATGCTCTGACCCTAAGCAAGTCGCCTCCCTTGAGATGGGACTGATGACCAGTGAGCAAGTTAGAGCGATGTCTTCTGTTGAGGTTATCCAAGCAGGGGCCTTCCAGTACAACAACCCAGAAGACCCAGAAACGCCAATCGAACAAGGCGTTCATGACTATAGAATGGGAGTAGTGGACCAAAGAGAAGGTAAATGCCCGACTTGTTCACTATCGTTTAACAGAATGGACTCGGCTAACTCATGTCCTGGGCACTTTGGTCACATTAACTTATTTGAGCCTGTTCCAAAACTCATGTATCTCGGAATCATCAAGTCTAGCGCTGTTATGAGTGACCCTCTTTTGAATGCACTTAACAAAGTCTGCTTCAACTGTAGTAAAGTGGTACTACCTACAGGTGTACTCCAAGCGATTAGTAACAGGGTTGACTACGTCTTTAACCTTAACAAGCGTAACTCAAAGGGGTACTCAGAAATCCGAGGCATAGTCAATCAGCCCTTTTCGGACTACCACGGAACAAAACCAGAGACGAAGCAACCTTGCCCTCACTGCTCAGAGTTCTCTCCACGAGTGCAGTTTAACCACCGACAAGGAGTCTTTTACTTCCCCGTGCCAGATGAGAGGTACTTGTCGGGAAGCGTTGGGTTCGACAATAGAACAGCATATGATATCTTGGAAAATATCCCCGATGAAGACTGCAAGTATCTAGGACTAGACTACAGAATCTCTCGACCAGAGAATATGTTCTTCCAAGCCATGCCTGTTGCACCAAATGCTGTCAGACCTGCAACTCTTCGCCCAGGCCAGAAAGCAAAGGACCTAGATGACTTAACTAAACTCTACCAAGACGTAGTTAACGCTAATGAGAACCTCCGTAAGAGTGTGCTAGAGGGCCGTAACGCCTTCTACTGGCGAAAGATGCTTTACCTCGCTGTATCAAGGGTGTACGATAATCAAAGGGCGGCAATAGGCTCGGGTGGAACTAGCCAAGAGAGAGGATACGGTGGAACCACTAGAAGTGTGTCTTACAAGGGTGTTATGAACCGACTTTCTGGTAAGCGGGGTCGCTTTAGAAATAACCTTCAATCAAAGTATGTTGAACAAGTAAGTTACTCTGCAATCACTCCGCACGCGGCATTGGCCATTGATGAGGTTGGGGTTCCGCTGAAGGTCGCGATGAATTGCAGCGTAGCAGAAAAAGTAACTGCAGAAAACATGGAGAGGCTGAAACTAGCGGTACTTAATGGCCCGAAGAAGTACCCCGGAGCAACTCACATCTTTTTGGATGGCGACTTAATGAACAAAAGTAAAGGAAACATTTACCGAGCATCTGAACGCTCAGTAGAGCTAGTTATCGAAGGTGCAGTTGTTCGCAGGCATATCATCAACGGGGATATGGGGCTGTTTAACAGAGCCCCATCACTTCACCGTCAGTCCATCTTAGCACTGAGGGCCAAAGTCATGGAAGCAAAGTCACTAGCGATGAACCCGACTATTTGTATCCCATTCAACGCAGACTATGACGGAGACGCAATGAAACTTCACTTTGTTCAGTCAGAAGAAGCAATTGCTGAAGCAAAAAAACTGATGCAACTGGACAAGAACATCATTCACGCGCGGTATGGTAAGCTAACGGTGGCCACAGACCAGGACCAAACAAGTGGACTTTATTTGCTGTCCCACACTGACAAGCGGCGCAAAGGTGAATGGAACCCTTTAACGGGACTAGGATTTACCGACGAAGGCATTCCCTATATCTCTAAGTCTCTAGCGATTTCATGCTATACCTATGTCTTTAGTGAAATCAGAGATGAGAAAGAGCTCAAGGCCATGTACCTGAGTGAGAAAAGAACCTCCAATATCAAGACTCCAAGTTTTGATGAGTGGAGGAAGAGTTCTCGCTACAGGACTGTGGACACCCTGCCTGACTCAGACTACACCTCACCAGACGGCACAGAGTGCTATACGGGTCGGGCCATCTTTAGTCACCTCTTTACGGTCCTTGATTGCGAGTATGTTTCTGCTGCTTTCAAGGGAAACACACCAAAAGTTGACGAAGAGGGCAACATCATTCGCGACGGTGATGACAAAGTCAAAGAGACCGTGGTGGTTTACAAAGGAAAGTTGCTCCAAGGAACTCTAGAAAAGGACTCATTCGGTGAAGGGGGCTCCTCTCTGGCCCCGCCATTCATCTATCACGAAGGCTATGAAGCAGGTCAAGCAAAGTTAACCGAGTATATCGAAATGGTAACTCGCCTAGGCTACGCTGGGCACAGAGTTATTGGCTACACTATGGGAGTTAGCGATGTCGGACTCTTCTCAGCAAGTTCAACAGGAAGCAAGTCTCCACTAGTTGATACACTAGGCACTCTTTACGACGATTATGCGAGCCAACTACAAGGGATGACTCAGTCTTGGTGGGATAAAGACTACAAAAAGTACGCAACCGACCAACAAGAAAAAATCGACGCCATTGTCTCCCCTGCTGATTTCCTAGAAGAAAAGATTGTCAACACAGCCACAAAGTACGAAACTAAGATGCTTGGCCCCATCGAAGACGCACAGGGCTCTGGTAACTCTATGCAAATCGCTGTGCGCTCGAAGGCTCGCGGCAAAGACTCAAACGTGAGACAAATGGGCGGGTCTTTTGGTATCGCCCTCGTTGGTGGTAAGCGTATAACACACGGAGTCAACCCCTTTAGACCACTCCCTCACTTCCCATTGATGTCCAACGGCACAGTAATGGATGCCGCGCATCCTGCACACAGTGGATTTGTGCAGTCTGGATACTCAAAGGGGATGGAGCCAACTGAGTACTGGTTCACTTCCTCCGCAGGTAGGCGGTCCACAGTCGAGTCTGGTCAAGGTAACATCTCTAAGTCAGGGTACCTTGAGCGCAAGATGATTAAGGCCTTTGAGTCTGTGGTGGTTAACGACAAGCGTCAGGTGGTAAACACAAGAACCGGGCGTGTGATTAACCCTCTAGTTGGTGATGACGGACTTGCCCCTTACCACATCAGAGGCTCTCACAAATTTACGAACAAAGACGGGCACATCATTACACTGCAGCCGCTTCTGTTTGAGTTCAACTGCAAGCACGGGAAGCCATTAGAGAACTCTCATGTCGAAGATTATCCAGAACACGCGTGTTCGGAGTGTTCGAAGGGCTCAAATCTCGACACGTTTACTGCAGAGCTTGACGGTTTGCCGTTCAAACCGTCCCCAAAGTCCACTAAGAGAATTCTAGATGTACTCCAAGTACGTGAAATGTACGCCGCCGAACTCAGGGCCCTAGGAAAGAAGTTCAGAGATTACTACAACGACTCAATCTGCCGCGCGGGTGAGGCCATTGGTGCAACTGCTGGTGGTTGTTTGGGTGAGCCAGCAACTCAAGCGGCACTTAGAAGCTTTCACTTTGCTGGTAAACTGTCCTTCCAAGGTTCTGTTGACCGACTGAAGCAGATGCTTGAGTCCCCAATTACCTCTAATACTAACATCTTCAATCCGCAGACGAAGGTGCCGATGAAAGAAGAACATAACTCTTCGCAAATGGCAGAGAAGATGGCTACAATTTGCCGCAGCATCACTGCTGAGATGATTATTGATGTTGTAGAGTACGACTTGCAAAGTAATCTGCTGATGATTAAGTTCAACCAAAACAACGTGGCTGACTTGGGCCTCACAGGTGCTGCCCAAGTTACCAGTAATCAACTCAGAAAGTCTCTCGCACAAGATACCCTGGATATAGGCCCCGTTCAGTTCATGAGTAAACTCATTGACTGGAGCCAGCCATATGTCATCTCGCTACCGAATGCTTCGAGAGACGGCATGCTGCGCGCAAAGGAGGCCATTATGTCCACAAAGGTTTCGGGTATCACCAGGGCAGCAAGCGTTTCTATAGCAAAGCCAAAGGACCAAATTGATGGGAAGTTTACGCTCGATATCCGCGATGCGAGTAACGAGACTTTGAACGCCTTGGTTACCCATCTTAGCGACTATCTTGACCTCAGTCAAATTGAAACTAACAACCTCGGGTGGATTTACCGTAACTTTGGCCTTGAAGCCTGCCTGTGGATGTTCCACAAGGAACTCGACTTCCAAATGAACGGAAAGGGTGGTGTAGGCGAATACGATGTTCGCTACATTCGTATGATTTCCGACCTCATGGGTGAAGAAGGTGAGCCAATGGGACTTGGGCCAAACGGTATTGGTAGTCGTGCTAACTACTCAGTTCTTGCGGCGGCCTCTCTTGAAGCAGTACCGGAGGTTATCAAGGCAGGAAGCGTCATGGGTAACTTTGACAACTTAGGTGGACCAGCAGAGTCTATTGTTGTGGGTAAATTATGTCAAATAGGAGACTTTGTTCCCACTGCTGAATGAGAATCGCCTTGTACTGATTAAGAGCGTTCGTGTAGACTTGCAAAGCTAGAACAGGTCCTAACTTATCGACCATGTAGGGAATAAACTCACTCAATTGCTTTTTCATAAACCACTCTTTTGGTCGCACACTGTTACTAGAGATACTTTCGATAAAACTGCTGTGTTGCATCCGCTCAAGGACAGCCGTTTCAAACGACCACATAACACTTCGATGCCTGCAAACATAGCAAACAGAGTTATAGTACCCAGTCTTCTTGTTGTAAGGCACACGATGAACCACTTTACAGGCAACACAGGGTCGCCAGTGAGTTCTCTTGGGCCAGTCTTTCATTGAAAGTCCTCAATCCTCAAGTTGCGACCAGCAAACTTACGGTCAGATGTTCTGAGCATATCATTACTTAGTCCTATACCGTACATAATGTGGTCTAACTTACCTATGATGTTCTTCTCTATGATTTTCTCGATGTCTAACTCGTAGTCCTTAATTTGAGAGAGTTCATGGAAGGCAACATATCCACCTTCTGGATACCATGTGGGTCCATCTTTGACAAAGGTGTAGTTGTATGAGTCACCTCTGTCGAGTTTGGGGAAGGTTTCGTCAGCAAGCACGATGTTGTGCCAAGCCGCACCTTTCTTATCACCAGAAAGGTTCGTGTAGCACTGGTCGAGTTCTTCTTTGGCATCGGGGCGAGCCTTCTGATTGGTCGCTCCCTCTGTGTAGTGCTCGTAAGTCCAATCAAGACGGGGAGGCAACCACTTACCAACCCTAGCACGGGCGATTAACTCTTCAACAGGAATAAGACCACCGCGAACTTTGTCAATAACTTCCTCAATGTAGGCAAGAACGTCTTGAGGAAGGCGGTCATCCCAAATCATCTTCATGGCCTCAACCTGAACTTCGCGCCCAATCGGGGCAGTATTGGTGTGCTTTGCCTCAAGCCCTTGCATCTTGATGCGAGAGTCCACAGGGGCACGCCCGATGTCAAAAGGACTCTCACCAGTGTCAGGCATCCAAACGATGCGCCCCGCGTACTTGTTTCGCCTCGGCAAGTAAAATCTGTCCATGATTAGCTCAGCCTCAACGACCACTGCTTCTGACTTGAGAGCACTCTGGCAGACAGCGGTCAAGTGCTCGCCCAACTCCTCAGAGATTTTAGCGCACTCTTCCACAGTTTTGTCGTCACCAAGTTTAACGAAGATAGAGTCTGTGTGTCCGTAAATGACAGGGTAGCCAAGCGCCTCACATTCATCCTTGATTTGCATGAGTGCCGTTCTTCCACCATAGGTGATGGTCCTAGCGATATCAATGTCACCCCATGCGTAGCCGTGGCGACCAAAGCCCATGAGCCCATAGAAAGTAGCCCTGAGCCGCTTGACAGTCTTCTGTGCGTCATCCCACTTACGATACTCGTCAGATGATTTACCAAAGTCACTCGCGGCCTTTGCTCGCTTCGCTTTGTACTCATCACGAAGCACATCTAACTCCATAACACACTTAGGAAGCAAACCTACGGGGCTCCGTCTGAATCGGCAACCATCTCCGATGATATCATCGTCGCGCTCTTGGCCCTTTGGAACCTTAGTTTCAAAACTGGTATTGTAGGCAACCATCATTGATGGGTACAGCCCAGCAAAGTCCAAGATAACCACGTTCTTATGCAGTCCGATAGAGCCTAGTTCTTCTGGGTCCATGATGATAGCGCCCTGTAACTCATCGTCAAAAGTTTCTTGCCAGCCAGTCTTTTGGATGAAGTTAGCCTTTCGCATAAAGTAAACACGAGCGTAACTAGACCCATAAAAGGTAGAGTTGAACTGACACTTAGCAAGTTGCTGAAGTGCCTGCTGACCCTCGACCAAGTTGTACTTCCTCTCAATGTCGACCATCAACTCAACGTCACGATAGTTGTAATAGAGGTAATTGTCCATGAACTTGTCGTAATCAGTATCGTAAAAGTCTGGTCGAAACTCAGTCTTACCGCGACCAAACAGCTTTTCACCAACAACATCGAGTTTGTTAGAAGGAAGGTTGGCGGACTTTGAGTCTCGATAAACGCGCTCAAAGAGGCGGTCAAGGGAGATGACAAGGCGGCCAACCAATGGTTGCTGAGTCCAGCGGTACTGGTTTCCTCTGAATCGTGGAGCGACCATGTGCCGCTTTGAGCCGAGAGATGACGGGCTGAGTGCCGCTGCTCCAATACCACAGGACTCAAGTCGGTAGTAAAGCGTAGGCAAATCGTAGAAGCCCATACCCCAAGCCAAGATGCAGTCGGGGTCGATTGCGTCCACATACTCTACAAAGGACTCTAAGAGTTCCTTTTCGGAGTGGAAGTAGTGAACGATGACATTATCATCATCAAAGGTGTGCTGCTTCGTATTCGTGCCGTAACTTTCGTGCTGACACCACTGCATTCGCACTCCAGTAAAGGAGTCATATGCGCCGATGACGTTAATCTCTTGGAAGTCTCTGGGGTTACTTTCGTTTTTACACTTAGTTGGTCCATCATCACCTTCTTTGAACTGAAGTGCTTCAAGGTCAATGAACAACTTGCGCATCTTGTAGTCAGGTATTTGATTTACACAGTCAATAAGATACCTGTCTTCATATGGAACATCGCCTTCGTAGGTGGGCTTCAACTTATTGGAAACCATTCTCATCAAGCCGGGCGACTTGAAGTAGACTTTGTCCAGCCTCTTACCCGTGGTGGTCACTTGCTTGGTGGGAACTTGCTCCTCAATAGCCCACCCGATACCGTCTTGGTCTTTTAGACCTCCACTCAGTACTTTACGAGAGGCTTGGTCTTTGGCGCGAAGCAAAATGCCTGCGTTTGACTCGACATACAGGTAGGGTCGGAAGTCTTTCACGACCTTCTCCTTGCGAACCCACTCTTCGGCAACCTTTTCTCTCCAGCGAAGCACCAACTCATTGGTGTCCCGCATCTCTTGCTTGTAGTCTAAGTCATATAGTGTGTGTATTATCATTTCTTATCCTCCTTGTAGTAGCCTTCTATGATAGAGAAGAAGTTGCACCCCTTGAAGCAGTGAACCACGCCCTCAAGAGTGTAAACGAGGTGGTCTTTACCTGTGTCGCCGCCACTACGAGCGCAGGACGGGCAACGGGCTTGGTAAAAGTCATCTGAATTGGGCCCACGAACACCCTCAAGAGACGCAATCCACGCCTCTCGGTTGAAGCCGAGGGCTTTCATTTTGCTGCTCATGTCGGCTTTCTTCTTGATGGTGGACGGAGGCGTTATACCGTAGTTGTGAAAGTCAAGAATCTCAGTCAGCAAGCGAAGTCGGGCCTCTGAGCGAAACCGAACAAATCCACCGACTAAGTCTTGATTTGACAGGTGAAATCGGGGGTCTGCTCGGAGTCCTCTTACTAGGTCAAGGTAGTCCCTGACCGGCATCTTGGGCACTTTCATTCTCATGGATTTTTATCCAGCGAGTCACCCTATATCAAATGAACTCATTCGCTGTCTGCGTCCTCTTCTGTGGGCTTTCTGCGGATGATGCTCGCGCCTCCGCCAACAACCTTCCCAACAGGGGAGGCCACGGTATCCACAGCCGACGCAGTGGCCTTACCAACGCGAGCGAATAGGTTGCCCTTGCTGGCAATCTCATCAGCACTTCGGTCTTGAAGAATGTCGGGGATTTCGTCCTTCAAGAGTTCTTTTAGGATAATCCAGGCCTGTGCGCGGGTCACGGGAGGATGGCCACCAGCAGAGAGCACTCTAGCGACGATTTCTAGAAGTGAGTCGTAGCCGTTTTTGGCAAGGTATCTGCGGACTTCGTTAGTCCACGCATCTTCGACCAAGATTACGTCACCCATAGCCTTGCGAACCAGCCCAACTTGCTTGCCTTCGTATGTAAAGTACTTACTTCCCATGACTATACCACCCTTCATCGCCTACTTAAGAGTCTCTCATGGGCTCCAAGTTGTCTACCCGCCTCGGACCAGTAGGATATTTCTTGAAAAATGACATGATGAGACGCGCCTGTTCCTCAGGAATCGGGTTAGCCTCCAAGTGAACTTGGGCAGCAGAGTCCCCAAACAGGAGCATCAGCAATTGGGCCAGGTATGGTCGCCGCTCTTGGAATCGAGTCCATGACCTCTGAAGTCCCTCGTCATAGTGGTTGTAGTAAGGTTTGTCGCGGTAATAGTCTTCTCCAATCAAGTAGTCTCTGAAGTGTGACTTGTTAAGACTCACGCAAACTCCTCCAGGGGGTTCTCTTCATCGTGTAAGTCTTGGTTAAGAGATTCAACAAAGTCAGCATACTCATTTAGCCACTTTGCTACCTCTTTTGCTTCGCCTGTTGTAAGTCGCTGAGTTATCTCTCTACCACCTGAGTTGATTGTGATTTCGATAGTCGAAAACGGTATAACCGTCTCTCCCCTTCTATCTTCACACTTGGGACAGGGGCAGTCATCTATGTCTACGCTAAACGAGTCTTGCCTGCTTCCATCTTGGTTAACGATAGCAAAGATGGAGTCTAACTTGAAGTGCGCAAGTTCATGTTTCAACACAAGTCCTCCAGCACCATAGGACTCCCCAGGTTAACATATACTGGAGTAGGTAAGCCGATGGTTAGGTCTGGTATATTGCTAGACCTAAGTATGATGTTCATGTTTTCTTGTTCACCTTCGATAGTCAAAATGAACTCCTTTAGGTTGCTAAAGATGATTAAAACATCGACACCTTCTACCTCAAAGGACTCTGTAATTTCTATCTCCTCACCGGCAATTATCCGCTCAGCAAGTGTCACCAAGTCAACAAGTTCGGCGCAAATCTGTCCAGCCATGAGACTTTGCACAAGTAAGGCTATGCTTACTCGGTTATTTACTCTTTCCTTTAAAAGTCTATGAAAAACTCTACCGGAAAAGTGCCATTACCTAGGTACTTTTTTACCACTTTGTAGACATTTATGGGGTCTATTTTGTCTTCTTCATACACTCCAATAGCTGGAAATGCTATAGAGTACTTTTTGTGGAGTTCCATTTCACTCATGCGGCGAAGGCCGCGAATCAGCCAGTGCATTTTGTAGTGTCTGCGAACATCGCGAGTCAAAGGAAGCCAACAGATTACTTTAGATTCTACACCAATGCTAAGCACGGGTTCTCCTGCCTCAACCAGTTCAGCGTCTTGTAGCCTCCTAAAGTGGCAGTAAGCCATTGGGTATTCCAACTTGGCTTCGTTAATCGGATACCTGTCCCAAGACTTTCGCTTGTTGTTCACATGAACTGGTATAACTACCAGTTCAGAGTCTGTTAAGAACAGGGGTAAGTGCTTCCTTACTTCAACAGGCATTACTCTTCTTCCTGACCTAGGCTGACCGATAGAACCAACTCCAGCCACTTCTTACCGCCCAGTTGAATAGACTGGTCGGGACCAAAGCCGTCAGCCATGGCCGGGTGAATATATGGCGTAGCGGGCTTCTTTGTTACGGGGTTAACGAAAGTAACAGACTCGATAGTGTTATCTGTATGCTTAGAACTCGTTTGCACAATTTCAACAAACCCCATCAGCGCTGCGAGGTCATGCTTATCCTTTGCCTTTACCTCAAGCATCATGCCTCTGCCTCCAACAAAGTCTACAAGTGCTACGAACTTCACTCCACGGCCTCCTTGAGATACCAAATCTTGATGGAGTAACTTGACTCGTGACCCTTGCATTTAACTTCGTCTACTTCTGTAAACTCTTTGTGCCTTCTCAAGACCATAGCAAGGGTGTTCATCCCAGGCACGGACTTCTTTTCTTCAATCAACGCATCAATAATTCCTTGTGATGTCATCGGTCCACGCTGCCTTAACAGTTGCTCTACGTTTCCTCTAAGTCGCTTATTTTTTGCCATGTTTCCACTTCCTTCCGGCATCAAAGCAGGTGGGGCATACACCATCAAAGACGGTGTAGCCGCATGAAGAACATGGGTCTGCTTGAACAGGCTTTCCATAGAGGACTCTGCGTAGAAACTTAATCACAGGATAGCCTCCCATGCGTAAGTTTGACGCTCGTTGTCTAAGTTATAGTAGTGTCCTCGATAGAAATCTTGTCTGTTCAATATGTCCCGAACTGTTGCGGTGCTCCAACTTCTCTTGCCTGTTTTGGTCAGGACACCCGCGTCTATTAAACTTTCCACGATGGAGGAATAGGTGGCCCCTCCCTCGCTCAAAGCAAAAATCATCTTGACAATCTCGGCCTCTTCTTCCTTTACAGCAAGGATTCCTTTATCCTTGTCGTCGCCCGTTGAGGCGAACACCGAGTCGTAGCCGTAGGGAGGTTTCCCGACCCAGCGCCCCTCGTTTTTGACACCCTGAAGGCCCATTCGGGTTCTTTCTTTAGTCACTTCAACCTCCATTTGGTTGAGTGCGGTGATGATTCTAAAGACGGCCATACCCATAGCAGAGGTAGTGTCCACATCAATGTCGAGAGCCACAAAGTTCTTTCCAACAGAGTTCAAGTCACTAGCCCATGCTTGGGCGTTGGTGGAGGAACGGTGAAACCTGTCAAGTTTGAAGGCCACCACGACATCCCATTCGTCGATTCTGTCCATCATCTCTTGAAATCCGTCTCTGTCCATGTTCATACCAGTCCCCACATCAGAGAACTCTGAAACAAGTGTCCAGCCCTTCATCTCAACATATTGCTTACAGCGGCGAAGCTGCTCGTTTACCGAGGTTTCACTCTGTAAGTCTGTGCTGATTCTGCCGTAGACCACTGCTCTCATACTTCTTCCTCCGATGCTAATGACTTATTGATGATATAGGAGACGGCTCCTTTGCTTTTGATGTTGTACTTCTTCATCAGTTGAGAGTAACTTAGGCCACCTTTATGGTCAGCCACTATGTCTTCGTGAGAGTACTTCTTGGCGTGAAGGTTTCCCGTCTGAGTCGTGCCTCTTTCTATCATAGCATCTATGGTATCATCTCTTGTACCTATAGATAGGTGATGGATATTAACGCAGATAGGGTTGTTGCAGTCTCTACGTACCTCTAAGTCATCAGATGGGTAGCCATTCTCGGTCGCCCACATGAAGCGGTGTGCAGCGAAGGCGTACCTTAGGTTGTTCTTTTGAACTGCGAATCGGCCAACCGTCCAGGTACCTTGGTTCCTACTTGCACTAAAGGTGTCTCCACTCCATTCCCAGCAGTTAGTCTCTGGGTTGATTTGCACCTTATTCAAGAACTTCCTTACCACATCAGGGTATAGGTGAGCTGTTTCCCTAGACCAACTCATTCTCCCACCTGCTTAACTCGTATACTGCGATACCTTGTTTGAAGGAAGGCACTCGAAGCAATCTGCCTCGCCTCCGCTTCAGAGTTCTTTTTGTTGAACAGGCACCAGTTGCCGTCTGCGTCTTGATACTCGATTCTCCAAGTCATCTCTAATCTCCTTTCCTGTAAGGGTACCTTCCCGTAAACTAAGTTAACTGTAAGGAACCTCCTTCAAAATACCCTACTTGGTGGCGTAATATAAATATACCGCCGGTTTCTTCTGGAGAAGGGGTTATCCCTGAAGGAAGTTGAAAGGAACCGCCCAGTTCTTTAGTGAAGAAACCCCCTTTCTTCATCTGCGTTTTTGGGCTGTTTTGAGGGGTATTTGGTGCGGGCGAGGCCCCAAGATGACTCAAGGGGTGCTACAACCCTCGCCCGCGTATAGGTCTATAGCCGTTGCACACATTATACTGTCGATTTCCGCCAAGGGTACTTTACTGTAAACTTAGGTTTCGGGAAGGGTAGTTTAATAAGCCGGCTTTCGCCTAGGTCAATTCACGAAAAGAGGAGTGATTATGGACAACGACCTAAAATCAAATCTGATGAGCCTGACGGACAGCCTGAACCGAGTTGCGGAGAGCATCGCTCTGCTCGCAAGAGTAGACCTGGAGAATCATCTCCCGTCTCCGCCCGCGTTTGTGACCCAAGCACAAGAAGTGCTTGACCACGCTAACGCCACCTTGGTCAAGGCTGTTGACAAAACGACCCACGAAGAAGCACCTAGCGGCGACTCCGATACTTCAGAGAACTTTGAAGTCGGAAACCAAGTGAAGTACATCGGTAAGCGAGAGTCCCTCAAAGGACTCATCGGCATTGTGACCGAAGTCAAGGAACGCGGCTGGCTGACCATCGCATGGAAAAACAGCGAAGTGACTTCTGCTCGGACCAACGAGCTAAACTACTTTGGTCCTCAAGCACCTGAAGAGATAACTTCTGATAACGAAAGTTATCAAGAGCCTGCGCAGGAAGTTATCGAAGAAGTGGTTGAAGAACCTCCTAAAGAGGCAACTGCGGAGCCATCCGAAGTTATCATTGATGAAGAAGCGGCTAACTTCCGTGTACCCAATGGGATATACAACAAGTATGCTTCTATTCATCATATCTATAAGGCTGGAGAGAAAGAGCGTAAGTGGCTACGACTCCGTGCTAAGCGTCCTCTTAACTGTGAGCTGACTCAAATTATGTGTCAGCGCTACCTGTCCTCAGTACAGGACGAGGAATACATGAAGGAGGTGAGCGCTTGAAAGTACTCTTGGGAATTGAAGGCGGCTTCACCAAGACCATTTTCGAAGGTGAAAAGGAGCAGGTCAAAGTGTTCCTTCAAGGCTTCAAGGAGGTTATGCCCCTCGTAAACACCGCATCCACCAAAGAAGAGGCTGT
>Ga0255759_10002589_pt1 | contig 16098 bp, 18 predicted proteins | sample 101ome_20_FD_179959 | JGI IMG/M metagenome (GOLD analysis project Ga0255759, IMG submission 179959) | Coastal salt marsh microbial communities from the Groves Creek Marsh, Skidaway Island, Georgia - 101404AT metaG (version 2) | ecosystem: Environmental > Aquatic > Marine > Intertidal zone >...
TTAAAAATTGCTTCAATGGATTGCATAACAAGAAATATATGAAATTTTATTATACCATGTTATGACGAATAAATTTTTATGTAATTTTTAACATGATAAAAACAGTAGACATTGCTCATGCTGGACAGTCTTCTTCTGAGGCTCTTGTGCTTTTGGAGGTCGCAATAAGCACCGCAAAAGAGGAGGGTGTAGTGGCTATTAAAATAATTCATGGTTTGGGATCAGGAAGTATTGCAGAAAAAGTCAGGTTGTGGGCGAAAGAACAAGAGGGTAGGTTTAGAGCTGTAATTCCCGGAGAAGATTATAATACATTTAACAAAGATGCCGTAAGCATGAGATCAGAGCTTTCCAACAAGAGTGACAGGGATTTTAACAACAGAAATCCGGGTGTAACAATTTTTTGGCTTTAATTGTTAAGGGGTATTTCTTCAAAAACTACCCCAATATTTTTTAGTCTTTTTATAAGAACGTTTCCAAGTCCAATAGACGGGGTTAGAAGGCCACCAAATCCCTCACCACCAGGAAGATATGCTGGATTTTCAATGGCTAAACACAAAGCGCTTTCACATGCCATTCTTGAAGTCATTTTATAGCCAGGGTCGCCGCTTGACGACATTGAGAAGGCGCGAACCCCGCCTTGAGTTTTAACCAAAAATCTACTTTTAAAGAAGCCAGAGTCCATTGCTTTTTGTGAAGGACCCTCACCCGGTTTTCTAAAAAACCCTCTTAATAGTTTGCGCAAAGGAGAAACAATAACCAGACCAAGAGCTAGGGTCATAAAAGATACCTTTCTTGCAGCGCCTTTTTTTGAATAATATGCACCTTCAGAATAAACAAAATCATCTCCATAATACTTTCCGGTATCCCTCGATAGCGCTGCCGACCTTCTTACAACCCTGGTGTTTGGTAGAGCCATCACAAAGGGCCCCGTCCACCCGCCAAGATGTGGTATTTTGTGAATTTTAATTTTATCATTTGTATTTCTTTTTTGATTTTCAGAAACAGATTTTTTTGGGTTTAAAGAAAATTTTCCAAGCCCACCCTTAGCCAGCTTTGCATCCATTGAAGAAAACATGGTTTCCATTGTGCCACCAGAAGCCTCACCCTTCCAGGCCTGAAAACACTGAATGCTCTCAACTTCTCCGTCAACCTGATTCACGGCATAAAATGACCCAAGGTCAGAGGGGGCAGAATCAAAACCACAAGCATTAATTATTCTTAACCCCTTTTTCTCAGCAGCTTCATGGTGTTTGTCAATCATATCTTTTATCCAAAAACTTTCTCCCGTTATATCAACATAGTGACATCCATTGTTAATACAAGCCTCTAAAAGATTAGAGCCATATTTATGATAAGGTCCAGCTGTTGAAAGAACAACTTCGGCGTCCTTACACATTTTATCAAGCGCATCAACGTCAAAGGCGTCCGCAACTATAGCAGGAAAAGAAAGGTTATTGGTTTTTTTAATCTTCTCTAGTTTTTCTGCACTTCTTCCAGCAATTGCAATCGGAATGTCAGAGTATCTTTCAGACATAAACCTTGCACAAAGCTCGCCGGTGAACCCGGTAGCTCCAAAAATAACTATTTTATATTTTTTACTCATATCTCAACTTGTGCCGCAGCAAGGCGTGCGATAGGCACACGATAAGGAGAACAGCTGACATAATCAAGGCCCAATATTTTACAAAACTCTATACTTTTCGGCTCACCACCGTGTTCTCCACATATACCAATAGAGATGTTATTTTTAACAGCCCTTGCATCTTTTGCTGCCATCTCCATAAGCCTGCCAACACCTTTACGATCAATTTCTTCAAAAGGGTCTACCAACAAAATCTCATCATTGAAATAGCGAGGAAAGAAGGTGCCCGCATCATCTCTACTAAAACCAAAAGTGGTTTGCGTAAGATCGTTTGTGCCAAAACTAAAAAAGTCAGCTTCTTTAGCAATGTCTTCAGCAACAAGGCAAGCGCGCGGAACTTCAATCATTGTTCCGATTTTTAAATTAATTTTTAAACCACTTTTGCCAATAATTTTGTTTTTTGCTTCAAGAACAATTTTCTTTTGATTTAAAAACTCTTTTAAGTTTGAAACGAGTGGTATCATCAGCTCTACTTTGGGGTTTTTCCCTTCTTTTTTTAGCCTTACAGCAGCACCAATTATTGCGTGCGCCTGCATAGAGGTTATCTCTGGATACGAAACGCCAAGTCTGCAGCCTCGATGACCCAACATAGGGTTTGCTTCTTTCAAAGACTCAACCCTTTCTTCAACCACTTTTAAAGATAGGCCCATATCGTTGGCTAAGTTTTCCATTTCTTTGCGTTGAATATTAATAAACTCATGAAGTGGCGGGTCTAAAAGACGCACCGTTACTGGCAAACCATCCATTTTTTTAAATATTTTATAAAAATCTTTTGTTTGAAAAGGGAGGAGATTTTCTAGGCAGGAAGTACGACTCTCTCTATCTTGTGCTAAAATCATTTTTCTAAACTCGTGAACTCTTTTTTCGTCGAAAAACATGTGTTCTGTTCTACAAAGACCAACGCCTTCCGCGCCAAACTCAAGCGCCTTTTCACAGTCTTCAGGAGTATCTGCGTTTGTTCTAATTTTTAGTTTTCTTATTTTGTCTGCCCACGATAACAGCTGGCTAAGTGGGCCAGCGTTGTCTATCGGATTTTGAAACAACCTCAACTCTCCAACATAAATGTCTCCAGAAGACCCGTTGAGTGTTATTTGATCACCTTCTTTTATTTTTTTATCAGCTATTTTTGCAAACTTATGGCTTTTATCAATGGTTAGTTCTTGGCATCCTACAACACAGCTTTTACCCCAACCCCTCGCAACTAAAGCCGCGTGGCTAGTTAGACCGCCTCTTGAGGTCAAAATTCCTTCAGAGTAATGCATTCCATGGATGTCTTCCGGCGATGTTTCTTCTCGTATCAATATGACTTTTTTACCCTTTTTGCCAAGAGCTTCAGCTTTTTCAGCGGTAAAAACTGCTGATCCACAAGACGCACCAGGACCCGCAGGAAGACCAGAAGAAACCGGCGTGTTATTATTTAAGTCCTCAGCTACTATATTTTTCAGGAGGCTTTCATAAATTTGGACTGGGCGAACCCTGCCCACGGCGATCTCTTTAGTTATAAGCTTTTCTTTTACCATGTCAGTTGCAATTTTTATAGCAGCGATACCAGTTCTTTTACCCCCTCTTGTTTGAAGCATCCAGAGCTTGTTTTCCTGGATAGTGAACTCAATGTCTTGCATGTCGTCAAAATGGTTTTCCAATCTTTTTCTTACATCTTTTAAATCTTCAAAGGCCTTTGGCAGTGCAACAGATAAAGATTTACCACTGTTTTTTTCATCAATTATTGGGTGCGGCGTTCTGACACCAGCAACAACGTCCTCACCTTGAGCGTTTGGCAACCATTCTCCAAAAAAAACGTTTTCCCCAGTAGAGGGGTTTCTTGTAAAGGCAACGCCTGTGCCTGAGCCTTTTCCAAGGTTTCCAAAAACCATTGCCTGAATATTCACAGCCGTTCCCATGGAAGAAGAAATTTTTTCAAAACTCCTATATTCTTTTGCTCTTTTTCCGTTCCAGCTTTCAAAGACAGCGGCAACAGCTCCATAAAGCTGTTCGTAGTGATCGTCAGGAAAAGGAACACCAAATTCTTTTTTTACTATTTTTAAATATTTTTCAGACAACTCCTTCCAGTCTTTAGCTTTCATGTTAGAGTCATTTTTATAGCCATTAACTTTTTTAATTAAATCAAGCTCTTTTTCCATAAGCCCTCTGATTGGGCGCGATGATTTATTTAGCTTTAGCGCCTTCTCCATAACCACATCTGCATACATCATAATTAATCTTCGATAGCTGTCATAAACAAAACGTTCGTTTCCACTGGCATCAATCATAAAGGGTATTGTTTTAGATGTAAGTCCTATGTTTAATATTGTTTCCATCATTCCTGGCATAGAAACGGGAGCACCAGACCTAACCGAAAGAAGTAGGGGGCTTGATCCGCCAAACGTTCTTTCAATAACACCTTCTGTTTTGGCTATGTTTTTTTTGATATTTTTCTTTAGGGAGGCCGAAAGCGATTTGGTTTTTAAGTAATCAGAACAAAGGCTTGTAGCCAGGGTAAAGCCCGGAGGAACAGGAAGACCAAGCTTGCACATTTCTGCGATATTCGCTCCCTTGCCGCCAAGGATGTCAACCATGTTTTGATCCCCGTCAGTTTGAAGTTGCGAGAAAAAATATATTTTTTGTTTATTGTTCATTATGAATACATTTTAATTGAATTAAAAAAACAACCTTTTTGGGCAAAACAATTTAAGGAGTGATCGTGAAAAAAACATTTATATTATTTGTAGCATTATTTATGGTTTCGTGTTCAGGAGAAATATATGAAGACGAGCTAAGGGTAGGAGAAGACAACCTGGCCTATGTTGGCGATACAGACAAACTCTATTCTGGAGATGTTCTCGACAAGCATGGAGAAAAAATGGGAACATATAAAAAAGGAATCAAGCATGGAGCATGGACAGAAATAGACTACAAAAACGGCACCAGGAGAAAAGCCAACTATATTAAAGGAGCGCCGGAGGGAGAACAAATTACATATGTTTTCCCCGGACCAATGGACAACAATAAAAGGCTAGAATATATTAATTATGAAAACGGGAAGCCCATAGGAACTTGGACACAGTGGAGTAGAGACAACGAAAACAGACTTAGAAAAACTGGAGAGATCGTTTTTGAAGAGGGGGCAGGAAGATGGAGAGAGTGGGATCCTAACACGCTTGTTGTGGTAAGAGCGGGAGACTATGAAAACTGGGAGAGAAGCGGGCTTTGGAAAAGCTGGGACTCCCAAGGGGTTTTGGTGAGCGAAGGAGAATATATTGAGGGTAATAAGGTTGGAAAGTGGACTTGGTACAAAGAAGGAGAAGATAAAGGTTGGGAAGAAAATTATAATAATGGGGTTTTGAATGGAAAGTTTAATAACCTATCCCCATATGCTAAAATTAGAGGAGTTGGATCTTTTAGTGAGGGCATAAAAACAGGAGAGTGGGAAGAGTATTATAGCAGCACCGAAGGTTCTTTAGAAAGGTCACAATCAGGAGCATACCAGTTTGGGAAAAAAGTTGGCGTATGGTCTTTATATGCCAAAAACGGAAGAAGAATTGCAGAGGGGTCGTATAAAGATGACATTAAAGAAGGTGAATGGACTGAGGGTCAGGACATAGATTTTGGCTCAAGATTTTTTGGAAAAGGAACATACTCCAACAATGAAAAAAACGGAAGCTGGAGCTACGTTGCCCCAAGACAAAACCCAACAATTGAAGGGTTTTTTACAAACGGCGAACCTTCTGGTGAGTGGAAGGTTGTTTACAATAAAAAAACCTACAAAGGAAGCCTGGAAGAGCTCAAAAAACAGGTTACAAAGCTAAATGAGTTTTCTTTTTAATGCTTTTTTTGGTTGTTAACAGCCTCTTTATACTTTTTGCTATTTTAAACACTAATGATCCAGATTGGTTTTTATGGGTGCCCACCTACTTTTTAGTTGCGGCCAGCACAGTGGCACATCAAAAAAAGCTAATCAACAAAAAGGCAATGAATATTTTGATGGCTTATTTGCTACTTGTTTTTGTCCTATCCTTTTTTGGCTATATTGAGGTTTTAGATAAAAACTCCGACACAATGATCAACATGACAGAGCCAAACAGAGAGGCGTTTGGAGCGCTTTTGGCTGCGGGTTGGGTTTTTTGGACATCTAGAGGGCAATAATAATCAATTTGTCTTTATATTTATGTAAATGCGTTTTAAAATTAACATCACCTTAATATGCCTATAATTAAACTATTAACCTCTTCTGTGGGGAGAAAAATTTTGATGGCCACTACTGGGCTTTTATTAGCCTTTTTTATGGCCTTTCACCTTTTCGGAAACCTTTTCCTTTTTGTTGGGGAAGAGGCATTTAATGCTTACGTAAACAAACTGCACCAGTTGGGGTTTTTAATTAGAATAGCAGAGTTTTTTTTGGTGCTGTTTGTTGGAAGCCACTCATATAGCGGAATTTTGCTTTGGATAAAAAACAGAAAGGCAAAAAAGGTAGTTTCATCATACAGCAAAGAAAACACTCCAGGCGCAGCGAGGTCCGCGGCTTTCACAGGAAGTATTGTTTTTATTTTTCTTGCAACGCACTGGTCAACATTTTGGTATAAGTTTAATTTTGACCTTCAGGGAATGAGCTATTATTATGTTGTTACGAAAAGTTCTGTGGGGTTTGGGAGCCCCGTTGTATCAATATTTTATATTATTGCAATCACTCTTTTAGGATATCATCTTAAACACGGAATTGCATCAGCCGGTCAAACGCTTGGTATTATGGGAACAAAATATGAAAGTATTTATAATAACCTTGCAGCCATCTTTTGGTTTTGGATTCCCTTAGGGTTTATTTCAATTCCTGTATGGTTTGGATTTTTGGTGAGGATAATATGACGCAACCTAATTTATTTTCGAAAGCACCAGAAGGAGAGCTTTATACAAAGTGGGAAGAATACAAAAGCAGCCTAAATAAGCTCACGCCCGAAGAGGCCAATAAGTATAAGATTATTGTTATAGGCACAGGGCTAGCAGGAGCCTCCGCTTCTGCGACGTTAGCAGAAAGAGGGTTTAATGTTCACGCTTTTTCTTTTCATGAATCACCAAGAAGAGCTCATAGTATCGCAGCTCAGGGCGGAATAAATGCCGCAAAGAACTATAAAAGCGATGGAGATAGTGTAATGAGACTTTTTTATGACACTATAAAGGGCGGAGATTTTAGGTCAAGAGAGGACAATGTTTATAGGTTGGCAGAGATAAGCAAAAATATTATAGATCAATGTGTTGCACAGGGTGTGCCTTTTGCAAGAGAATATGGCGGGCAATTAGACAACAGGTCTTTTGGGGGTGTACAGGTTTCAAGAACTTTTTATGCAAGGGGGCAAACCGGTCAACAGCTATTGCTTGGTGCATATTCAGCTTTGAGCAGGCAGATGGAAAAGAAAAAAGTGATTTTTTATCCAAGGTATGACATGCTAGACATTGTGTTGGTTGAAGGCAAGGCCAAGGGGGTTGTAACTAGAAATCTTGTAGATGGAAAGATAGAAACGCACAGTGCCGACATTGTTATTTTGGCAACAGGAGGCTATTCAAATGTTTATTATTTGTCAACCAATGCCATGGCAAGCAATGTAACAGCAAACTGGAGAGCACACAGAAAGGGAGCCCTGTTTGCAAACCCGAGCTTTACACAAATTCACCCAACGTGTATTCCTGTTAAGAACGACTTTCAATCTAAATTGACCCTAATGAGTGAAAGTCTTAGAAATGACGGGAGAGTGTGGGTGCCTAAAAAGAAAAACGATCAAAGAAAACCAACAGAAATCCCAGAAGAAGAAAGAGACTACTATCTTGAAAGAATATATCCCGCTTTTGGAAATTTAGTTCCAAGGGATGTTGCTAGCAGAAGAGCTAAAGAAGTTTGTGATGAAGGAAGAGGAATTGGGCCAACTGGTTTTGCGGTCTATCTTGACTTTCAAAAAGCAATTGAAGAAAAAGGGGAAGATTTCATAAGAGAAAAATATGGTAATCTGTTTGATATGTATCAAAACATTACTGACGAAAATCCTTATAAAACACCAATGAAGATTTATCCAGCAGTTCATTATACAATGGGCGGGCTTTGGGTTGATTATAATTTAATGACTACCATCAAAGGACTGTTTTCAATAGGCGAAAGCAACTTCTCAGATCATGGAGCTAACAGATTGGGGGCGAGCGCGTTAATGCAGGGATTGGCAGATGGATACTTTGTGGTTCCACATACAGCAATGGACTTTCTAGCAAAAGAAAAACCTCTTATGCAAGACATTACAGATAGGCCTGAGTTTAAAAAAGCAGCAGAAAAAACTAAAAATGAAATTGCTAAACTAATGAGCGTAGGCGGGAGATTGGCAGTAGATGAAGTTCATAGAGAGCTGGGGAAAATTGTGTGGGATAAAATAGGAATGGCAAGAAATGAGGCAGGCTTAAAAGAAGCTTTGTTAGAAATTCCAAAAATTAAAGAAAAGTTCTGGAATGATATTTTTATACCAGGAAGCGAAAAAGATGTCAACCAAGAACTAGAAAAAGCGCTAAGAATAAAAGACTTTATAGAGCTTGCAGAATTAATGGCTTTTGACGCCCTAGATAGAAATGAATCTTGTGGTGCACATTTTAGAGAGGAGTATCAGACAGAAGAAAATGAGGCGGAAAGAAATGACCAAGACTATAAATATGTAGCAGCATGGGATTATTCTGAAAATGAAAAACCAAAACTTTATAAAGAAGAATTAAAATATAATAATGTTAAACTTAAAACTAGAAGCTATAAGTAAATGAATGTCAATCTAAAAATATGGCGACAAGGTTCTGGTTTTGACAAGGGAACGCTAAAAACCTACAGACTTGAAAATATAGACCCAAACATTTCATTTTTAGAAATGTTAGATATTTTAAATATCAAGCTTGTAAAAGAAAAAAAGGATCCTGTAGCATTTGATCATGACTGCAGAGAAGGAATTTGCGGTTCTTGTGGTTTTATGATTAACGGTAGACCGCATGGACCTCAAAAGGCAACAACAGTGTGTCAGCTTCACATGAGAGCATTTAATAACGAAGATGATATTTTATTAGAACCTTTTAGGGCTGAGTCTTTTCCGGTAATAAAGGACCTCTCTGTTGATAGAAGGTCTTTTGATAGAATCATTTCTTCCGGAGGTTATGTATCAACCAATACGGGGGAGGCGCCTGAGGCCAACTCTATTTCAATCGAAAAAGAATATGCTGACGAAGCATTCCTTTCATCCGCCTGTATCGGTTGTGGTGCATGTGTTGCAGCTTGCAAAAATTCTTCAGCAATGTTATTCACATCAGCAAAAGTTTCTCATTTATCTTTGTTGCCCCAAGGACAAAAAGAAAGAAAAGACAGAGTCACTAAAATGGTAGCAACAATGGATGAAGAAGGGTTTGGTTCATGTACTAATACTGGTGCATGTTCAGCTGAATGTCCAAAAGAAATAGGGCAGATAAATATAGCAAGGTTAAATCAAGAATATATATCAAGCTCCCTTTCAGGTTTTTTAAAGAAAAAAAATGAGTGAAAACTTAAAATTTGAAAATATCTATTGTGTTGGAAGAAATTTTGCTGGACATGCAAAAGAGCTTGGCAACAAGATTCCAACGTCACCACTAATTTTTCAAAAATCAAATTCAGCTGTAAACATTAATGAGACAATTGAGATACCATCAAACAAAATAATAGAACACGAGCTTGAAGTAGTTCTTTTGATAGGAAAAGAAGGAGTGCCAAAAAACCACGAAGAGGCTCACACATTCATTTCTGGATTTTCAATAGGTTTAGACTTAACAGACAGACAGCTTCAAACAGAACTTAAGAAAAGAGGAATGCCATGGTTTGCTTCAAAGACATTTAAAGGGTCTGCAGTGGTAGATGCAAACTTCATGCACGAATGTCCACAAGAATTTTATTTAATGGTAAATCAAAAAATAAGACAAGAGGGAAATTTAAAAGATATGATATTTTCTTTTGAAGACATTATTCTACACCTTTCAAAGGCCATTGATTTTAAAAAAGGAGATATAATTTTTACTGGTACGCCAGAAGGGGTTGGAGCTCTTGAAAGCGGTGATCAAATTGAAATGGGCTTTAATAATTACCCGTCCAAAAAGCTTGTTGTTATCTGAGACCCGCTTTTTTCGTAAATACAAAGAACCAGCAAATCAAAACAATTACAACCAAGCAATATCCTCCAATAGCGATCTCAAGTCTGCTAGCGGTAATTAAGACTACAAAAGCTAAAAATGGAACAGTTGCCAAAAGATATAAAAATGTTTTGGTCGAGCTTACCAGTCTTTTACCATCAATTTTTTCCCTGTCTAAATCTGACATTGTGTTATAGCCGGCTATGAGATATTTGGCATTTGTGGTGTTTAAAGCTTTGGCAACCAGCAGAACGGGAATATTTGCAAATCCCACAACAAGGATTTCAAAAAGAATAAGCGAATTCAAACTAGTTTTGGAGCTTAAAATTGATTGGGATTGTAATCCATACACCAACTTTTGTTTCACGTTGTTTAGCTGGTCTAAATCTAGTTTTTCTTAAAGCATCAACAGCAGCTTCGTTAAGCCCTGTATTTGGAATTCCTTTTAAAACAATTGTTTCTTTAACCCTGCCTGTTTTGTCAATGAAACACTGTACTAAAACCTGTCCTTCAATACCAGCTTCTTGGGCAATATCAGGATAAACAGGTTTAATTGGGAATAATGGCCTTGGCGGGTCATCATATGGAATAAACTTCACCTGTGGACCAGATGGAGGTGGAGGTGGAGCGTCCCACGCATCAAAACTATCTAAATCTGTCTCCTCAATTGTAAGGTCATCGGCGAGATCGTCATCTTCTGACTCTACAGGAACAGATGGCCTAGCTGGCGGTGGAGGAGTTTCAAATTGTTGAGTTTCTGGTATTTCAATATTTTCAATAATAATTTGGCTCTCTGTTTCAATATCAATATCATTTTCAAAGCGCTGCAACGAATAAAATCCCAATAGCAAAAGAAAGGATGCAAACAACAAACCAACCCTGAGTACTGTTGAATATTTTTCTTTTAATGACTTTTCAAGCAGCTTGGCTCTTTTTAGAAAAAAGTCAACCAACCTGGAGAATGGATTAAATTTATCTAATATTTTTTTTAATTCGTCCATTAGTTTGGAGTCTTAACCTTTGTAGAATAGTTTAATTTTAATGCATCTGCTTTTCTCAGTTCATTATGAATGTCAGAAATAATTTCCATTTTAGCAGCTTGGTCAGCTTTTAATGAAACCGTAAGCTGAGGATCAGATGCTCTTTTCTCATACATTACATGTCGTACATCTTGATTATTATAAAGCTTGTCTTCAATTGAAATTAATCCGTCTTTTGACACCCAAATATCTGATGTATGTCTTTTTGATTCCAGCTTTTCAATTCTTTCCGCTTTTGGCAGTGAAACTGGAAGACCCGAAAACTCTCTTAGAACGGTGGTAACCATAAAAAAGATTAGAAGCATAAAGATAATATCGGGCATGGAGGATGTTGATATTTTTGATTCTACCCCAGATTTTCTTCTAAACTTCATTATTCTGTCTCCGCAATTGATATTCTAGTAGCGTTTGCAAGTTTTAATTGATCTAGCACCTCAACATATACATCGTACTCTGATTTTTCATGAGCTTTAACAGAAATAATAAGCTTGTCGTTCGCACGAATTTCTTCTTTAACTCTTCTGCTTAAGTCTTTCATTTCTACAGGCTCGCCACCAAGCAATACATTGCCTGAGGCGCTGATAAGGCAGTTAAGAATATTTTTTTTGTTGATTTCTAGCTCTTGACCTTCTGCTGGAAGAATTATTCCTAGACCTTTGTCCATGTCAATGGTTGTGGTAACCAGGAAGAATACTAGCAAAAGAAATGCTATGTCAGCCATTCCACCTTCCGGAATAGCACCAACGCGCGCTTTTCGTTCTCTAAGAGCCATATTTTATTTTGAGTCTCTTAGTAGGTCTGTGATTTCTATAGATCTTTCTTCCATGTCCAAAACCATACCATCAATCATTGATGAAAAAAAGTTTTGAGCAATTTGAATAATCATGGCAACAATAAGTCCAAAAGCCGTAGTTAAAAGAGCTTGGGAAATACCAACAGCTACAACAGCAGGTGAAATATCGTTTGCAGCGGCAATAGCGTCAAAAGCAAAAATCATACCTGCAACCGTACCCGTAAACCCCATCATAGGTGCAATAGCGATAATTGCAGTTAGCCAACCCATATTTTTTTCTAGGAAAGCCATCTCCAGCGAGCCGGCATTTTCAATTGCCTTTTCAACTTGCTCAGGACCCTTTCCTACTTTAGATAAACCAGCCTTACAAATATTAGAAACAGGACCATCGTGTCCCGCACAAACATCCAAAGCTTTTTTAGACCCACCTGATTTTAAGGCGCCTCTCAAAGAGTCCATAAAACCATCAGAATCTACTTGTGATTGATTAAGGGAATAAAACCTTTCTCCTACAAGGCCAAGGCCCGCAAGAAGCAAGAGCAAAATCGGCCACATGAAAGGTCCACCCTCTAAAAATAATTCTACCATTTAAATCCTCCTAATGTGTTAAATGTTCAAAAACTTAGCTTATTACATATCCAATGTCAATGGTGTAAAATTTTATACTAAACGAGCCAAAATATCTTGCTCAATCTCTTCTGGTAGTTGATGATTCATAATAATAGCGTTGATATCAACTTTAAGCTGCTGTTTAAATTCTGCCAGTTTTACAAAGTCCTTTTCTGTACAAACAATATGCTTTAAACCCTCTTTTATCGAAAGGCGGTTAATCTCTTCTACATCATGTAAAGAAAAAGGCCAATGATCAGGAAACACTAGTTTTTTTTCTACATTAATATTTAAACCTTCTAGCGTTTTTGAAAAACTCTCAGGATCTCCTATAGAGCAAACCGAAACAATTCCTGAATTATTAGCCAGGGCATGAATATTTTTTATAGAACTCGAAGACAGAATCTCTTCTTTAATCTTTAGGTCTAGCGTGTGATCAGATTTAAGGCCCGTATCTTTAACTAAATTATTTTTGGTATTAATTGTAATATCTGCTCTTTTTAAATAACATAACGGCTCTCTTAATAAGCCATAGGGATAGATCAGCTGACAACCCTTGTTTTGGTTTTCAGGGCCAAGCAAAACAACATCAATATCTCTGTCAATCCTTCTGTGTTGAAACCCGTCATCTAGCAAAACCACATTACACCCCATTTTAGACAACTGCTTTGCAGCATAGGCCTTGTTTAGAGAAACAAAAATACGAGTATTTGAAGAAGTATTATTTTTTAAGAGAACCACTTCATCACCACATTCTCTCCAGCTTTGATTTTTAAGCAAAAAATCATTTGCAATATTTTCTCTTCCATGACCTCTGGATACAATACCAACGCTATAACCGTTTTTTTCTAAAAAATTTGCTATTGCAATAGTGGTAGGAGTTTTTCCAGTACCACCAAGAGCAATATTTCCTATACTAATTACTTTGGCCCCAACGTTTTCCCCTTTTAAGACTCCAAAATCATATAAAAGATTTTTTAAAAAAATAAAGACTAAGTGAATAGGGAAAACAAACAATAAAGCTGATAGGGCATAGGTAAGAAGTTTATTGTTTATTGTTATATGTGTGTTATTCATGGCTACTTGCAACCCTATCCACCTTCTTCAAAGCATCTTCAATTTTTTGTGTTCCTGTTTCAAGGCTTTCATTTTTATTAAAGTATAACGGTTCTCCATAAGCTACACGCATTTTGGAAAATGGTTTACTGAGATAAAACGTGTGCCAGTTTTTAAACTTCCAGCTATTTTTAACATCAACAATCAATGGAATAATGGGCTTACCAGAATTTTGAGATAAAATTAAGGCGCCAGGTTTGACTTTGTGTTCAGGTCCAGTTGGACCATCTGGGGTAATGATAATTTTAGCATCAATATTTTCTTCAAAAAAATCACTTATATTTTTTATAGCCTCTTTACCACCTTTCTTGCTTGATCCTCTAAAAAATTTATAGCCAAAACTTTTTGCTATTCTTGTAATAAGATCACCGTCTCTGCTTTGACTAACTAGTGCGAAATATCCTTTGTGTTTCATATGTTCCATCAAGCCTAATACCTTACCATGCCAAGAAACTAAAATAAATGAATCCAGGTTTTCTATGTTGTTTTTCCCAATAACTTTGGTTTTATTAAATCGATAGGATAATAATATTATTAAATATAAAATTTTTGCTTTAAAGAATGTTTTAATCATATATATAGCGCGCAGCAGAGGCATACGGGTTTTCATTGGTTTTTAGCTTCTCAATTAATCTGTTATACTTTTTAACAACAATATCACGATTTTCATTTTTTAACAAACTATCAACCCCGTCTGCAAGGTTTTTTGCAGACATTTGATTTTGAAGGTATTCATCAACAACCTTGTCTTCAGCAATTAAGTTTGCTAAAGAAAGATATTTTACTTTAGATAGCATTTGAGCTAAAATCCATGTTGGAAATGATAGCTTATAACAAACTACCATAGGACATTTTAACATTGCTGTTTCTAAAGTGGCAGTGCCCGAGCAAACAACAGCAGCATCTGCCACACCAATTGCTTCATATTGGTTTTGTCTAATTTTAATAACGTCCACACCTGAGTTTATCTTGACATTATCTCCTTCAAGCAAAACAAAACTTAAATTTTGATGTTGTTTTTGAAGTATTTGCACTGTTTTTTCAAAAATTCTCCAATGCCTTCGGATTTCAATTGATCTGCTGCCGGGCATTAGCACAATGATTTTGTTTTCTTCTGGAATGCCATGTTTTTCGCAAAATGATCCCCTATTAAAAGTTAGATTGCTTAATTCTAAAAGAGGGTGTCCTGCATAGTGTACAGATATATTTTTTTCGGAAAACCATTTTTGCTCAAAAGGGATAATGCTAATTAATTTTTTACAGCAGCGCTGTAATGTTTTAATTCGCGATTCTTTCCACGCCCAAACCTGAGGTAAAATGAAATACGTTATATCCACGTTTAGGGTGCTAAGTTTTTTTGCTAGTCTTAAGTTAAACCCTGGATAATCAATTAGGATTACTTTATCAGGGTTTATTTTTTTTATTTCATTAACTGTATTGTTAAATATTTTTTTAATTCTTGAATAGTGCTTTACTACCTCAAAAATACCAATGACATTTAAATTTTTAATGTGCTCTGTAAGCTGCAACCCTTCTCTTTGCATTCTGTTGCCACCAATTCCAAAAAATTTGGCTTTTGGATTAATCTGCTTTATAGATGCTATGAGCTTAGCGCCGTGAAGATCACCAGAGTCTTCACCAGAAATAATAAAAATTTTTTCTTTACTCATTTAAAAATATTTTACTTTCTATTTGCAGTGCTATTTCTAATGCTTTTCCTCCAGCCTGCCCATCAACATTTGGCTTAGACCTTGTGTTTATGCAATGAACAAAGTCATTGATTTCTTCAAGCAAAGCATCCTTATTTTCTGGTACAAATTTTTCATAATAAAGTGTTTTTACGCCAGAGTTGGTCTCAACTTCTTGCAACTTTAACCTTTCAGAAAACATATTATGATGCTCTAGGCCATATAATTCAATTTGAGGAATCATTAGGTCTGTAATACTGTAAAAATTTTTTTGATATGTTCGTATTTTTCTAACATAATTTTGAGAGATTCTACTCGATTTTAAGTTCGCAACAACACCATTTTTAAATTTTATATGTGCGTGCGCTAAATCGACAGTGTTACTCATCATTTTTGCTCCGCTTGCTTGAACACTTTCTAGCGGGCTATCAACCATCTCTAAAATTAAGTCAATATCGTGCACCATTAGATCTAGCACAACGGGGACCTCAGTTCCTCTTGCTTGAAATGGCGCGAGTCTTTCAATTTCGATATAGTGTGGATTGTTAACCAACTCTTTAAGCCTATTAATTGTGGGATTAAATCGTTCAATATGACCAACCTGAATAATACACCCATTTTCTTTAGCAAGGCTAATTAGAGACGAAGCTTCTTCAACTGTGTTTGTTATAGGTTTTTCAATAAATATATCTTTTTTATGATCCAAAAATTTTTTGGCAATATCAAAGTGTGTATTTGTGGGGGTAACTATGTGTACTGCCTCGCAGGAGGAAATTATTTCTTCGATGCTTTGCAACGCTTTTACAGAAAATTCACTACATATATTTTTTAGAGATTCAGTGTTGATATCAAAGACGCCAACAAATTCGACACCACTGTGATTTGATAGGTGTTTTATGTGATGTTTACCAAGATGACCTGCGCCAACAACACCAATTTTAGGTTTTTTATCGCTCATTGTCCTTTAATGAAGTATGCAATATCTCCTTCTTGCATAATATAGTCTCTTCCAACCATTTTCACCAAGCCCATTGTCTTCAATTC
>Ga0255759_10002592_pt1 | contig 16082 bp, 19 predicted proteins | sample 101ome_20_FD_179959 | JGI IMG/M metagenome (GOLD analysis project Ga0255759, IMG submission 179959) | Coastal salt marsh microbial communities from the Groves Creek Marsh, Skidaway Island, Georgia - 101404AT metaG (version 2) | ecosystem: Environmental > Aquatic > Marine > Intertidal zone >...
TTGGCTGCAGCACCAACGGCGCTCCCTGCCCCAGTGGCTATACTCCGTGCGCTACCCCGTACCAGGTAGAGTGCAGTACTACGGCCGAGCTTATCGGTACCACTACTGGCATCTACCACGGGGTTAAAACACGCCACGCGGCCGCTTCAACGGCGGCTCATCCTCGTCCTCGGGTTCTGGGCTCGGGGGCGGAAATGACGGATCTGCATTAGCCCACACCTTGTAGTTGATGTGAGCACGCATGCTCCGCTCAATGCAGAAGGTGATGTCGCTCTTCTGGGAGTGAGAGAGAGGCGGCGGTGCCGACATGTTGGCCTCCATTGCGGCATAAATCTGACCGTAGTAACTGAGGAGGTAGTCAAATGCAGCCGCGTCGCGCGTCACGCGGTACACAACTGACCCTTCTGGGCACCAAGAGATGAAGTCGCACCACTCCCGGTTGCAGATCTCAAGCAGCGCATTCATCTGTAAGTAGTAATGCGCCGGGATCTCCTTGTGCAGGCGGCCCCCGCCCTTCTTGTAGTAGTAAGGACACTTAGCCTCCACCATACCCATGGCCCCGACAAGGCCGTCGGGTGAGCCGGCAATCCACGGAATTGTAGGATGCACGTGCAGACCGGTTGCGTTCACCACGTTCCCGGTCAGTGTTTGGTAGTCTAAGAGTGCATTTGCCTCGTTGTCCGTGCCCCACCGCGTCGCGTCATTGCCCTCAAAGGTGTCGGTGCCTTGTGCACGGCGGAAAGCTTCAACGCGGGATGTATAGTTTACAAGTCCCAATAAGGCGCCTAGATTCGATGCGGTCAACTTGCCACGCCGGGCAGCGCGCCATGATTCGCTTCGTTGTTGCCCCTCCATACTTATACATGTGTCAGAATAAGGTGGATACAATTATCTGATGAATGTCTATTAATGCCGTGGAACTGGACGGCGCCTAGTTCAGCTCGCGGCACGCCGGCTGAAGCAGCTCAGCCGGGAGCTTGGCCGCAATATCAGAATGAAGTGTTACTCAAGACTCTACAGCAGCGCGAGAAGGCTGCAACTGGACTGTCAGAGGCTGCGAAAGGGACATATCTCGACAAAGCGTCGCGCAACTTTGAGGAGGAAGCAGACGAGGCGCTGCATGCTGAATTTCAGGACTGGTTGCAGGGTAAGCATGACGCAAATGTGAATAACGATCTCTACCTGAACAACGTAGACGGTGCCCCTGTGCGCAGACACATTTACGGGCCAAAAGCTGGGCAACCTTATGATGGGTGGCATCATACACCCTGGCGTGACAGACAGCTGACGCATTTGTCGGGTGTTCGCGACCACTTGCGCGCCCAGGCGGCGGCGAAGAACGAGCACGAGCTTCAAATGAACTTCCTTGCTGAGCATGGGCCATCTAACTTGCAAGAGGCGTGGATGTACTTTAAGCACTGGGTTAAACAGCGTCCGCTCAAGCTTGGCCCCCAAAGGGGGCTGGGTGAGAGCGCATATGATCTTGGCGAACGGTCACGCGGCTTCAATTTGCCACCGGATGAGGCAGGGTATCAGCAACAGCCCTCTTGGCGCAACACAGATGGGCCACTTACAGGACCACGTATCCCACCCGCCAAGCCATACCCCCCCCCACCAGAAGATGATGACGATGACAGCGATAGGCCGAGTGTTGATTATGGAGAGGACGAGAAGGATGAGGAGCTCCCCTCGCCGCAGTCGGACGGGGAAGAGGAGGCTCGAATTGCGGAGGAAGTTAAGGACGTTGCAGAGTCGTTTGTGGAACGAGTCGTCGCTGCAGCAAACATCGCAGAGGAAGCAGCGGAGGAGGCGACAGGAGCAGCTGCCAGTGCAGCCGTGGAGAATCTGAACGAAGCTGGTCTTCCCGAAGCAGCAGAGTTTGTTGACGCTGAAGAGGCGGAAATTGCCGCTCGAGAAGAACTTCGGCGTCAGCTAGCCGACTTTTCTGCGAAATACCTGGACATCCCGAGCGGCCTTATTAGTAGGAACTTCGAACACATAGCCGACTGGAGAATTCATCATAGAGTTCACAGGGATGACTTCGTACAGCATTATGACTCTCTAGTTAAGCAGATGATGAAGGAGGCAAGTGAATTCGCAAAGAAGAATGGAACGGATGAGCGACAGCAGCAGGAAGCGATCCTGAAACACTTGGATAATGTACTCGTTCTAAAGGCTAAGGATGGAGCATTTGGAGCAGATCCAGCAGCACAGCGGGAATGGGTCCGTATGCTAAAGGCGGCTGCTGAGCAAATTGCAAAGGGTAAGAAGACGACGAAATCGACATATCACGTCACTAAAGCAATGAACGTGCCCAGGAGATCGGCGCGCCATCGTTAGCGATGCAACCCGGTCGCCGAAGCGGCCGCGAACGTCTGAGCCCCTTGAATGGCTCGATTAGACTTTCTAAGTAGGAAGTGCCATGGATCCTCGTTACGCCGCTGCGCTGAAACGACTCGAGGCTGGGGTCCCGGCGCCGTGGAGTTCAAGTGGTAGCTATATAGAGGATCTGCGACGACAGTGGAGCCCTTCGCATCACAACACATTTGAACGCGCGATGCAGTTCCGCATGCGCGAGCAGGAGCATCTGGCAAGTGTGAAGGAGGAGAGAGATGACCTACACATGCAGCTCAGAGACGCCAGAATGGAAAGATTGAAGATGCAGCACAAACTAGAAATGGAAATTTCCAATTTGAAGCTACTTAATGGCAGGCGCTCCAGGGATCGCAGCGTTGGCACTGGGGGGTCTGGTCCTATACGAGTTCAGCCGCCGACAGACGGCGTCGGACCTCACGAAGAGCAGCGTGCAGCAGAACAGCAGCACGACCACGCGGCAGCGCAACCTTGCGGAGATGGATCACCCAGCGAATCACCAGATCTGGGTGGACACGCCAGTGAACACAGTGTTGGAGAACGGCCCGACGGGGCAGACACTGTCGCAGGTGTACCGCCAGCAGAGGGCGCAGTACGTGAAGGAGGCGAGTGCTAGTCCGGGGGTGAATTTAGTAGCTCACATGGTGGCGTAGGCTTTTTCTGAATATATGTAGCAGTAGAAACCATGCCGCAACTTCAGATTAATCAGGGTCCTCAGGATGCACTTCTGTATGACAACTCGCGCTCCTACTTCACGAATGTCGGCTACGTCCGCACCTCTAACTTCCAGATGGAGCTTCGCGACGTTGACTCGCAGAACCAGGCCAAGCTCGGATCGACCGTCCAGTTCGTCATTCCGAAGGCCGCTGACTTGCTTGGGCCGGTTGATCTCTTGCTGACGACGACGGTACCAACTGCTGGCGCTGAATCCGGCCATCACTCCTCCTGGGTCAAGAAGTTCGGCTTTGCGTGTATCGAGCAGATTACCTTCTCTGTCGGCTCGCATGACATCGAGAAGATCAGCGGCGAGCAGCTTGACATCATCAACGAGCTCATGCGTGACGACGAGTCACGCTACACGAGCATTATCGGCAACACTACTGAGGCTTATCCGACGGCTAGTGGTTCTCTGCTGCTTACTGATACTGATGGAACCACCTATGGTACCGCTTGCTCGTTCATTGTCCCACTCGGCCTCTTCTTCACGAAGCACCCGTCGCAGTATTTCCCACTTGCGGCGATTGCGGGCTGCAACGATGTGCGCATCTCGATCCGCTTCCGCCAGAAGAACGATCTGATCCACGCGACATCGGGCATCACTGTGAACAGTGTTAACGCTGATCTCGATTCGTCACTATGCAAGCTGCGTTGCCACTACATTCACGTTACGGGTCCAGAGGCCACCACGCTCATGAACAAGGAACATGTCCGCCTGCTCAAGCTGTGGCACCACGATAGCAAGTCCATTGGAGATGGTGATACGAGGTGCAGCTTGGACCTTTCCTTCCTGCACCCAGTCAGTGAGCTTATCCTCGTCCTGCGCCAGAATGCTAAGGTTTCTGGAAGCGACCACGATGTTCGTGACTTCTTCACGTACGAGACGAACATGACCAACTTCAGCCTTACGCTCAACGGGCAGGAGCGCCACCCGTCGTTGAGCAATGGCATCGACAAGAAGTATCTTCAGGAGCGCCTCATGCCAATGCTCCACAGCAACACGTCGGTGAATCACCCGACGCCAATCTCAGCACCTGTAAGCCTTAATGGTGTGACCATTACAACTGACGTTAGCGGCACAGGTGCCGGCACCAACGTTAATGCTGTTGTTACGGGCACCGCCACTGCGAGTGTCAACAACAGTCTGGGCGACCTTCTTGATCGCAAGGAGATCATTGTGTACCCGTTCTCTCTCAACCCAGAGGGCTCTAACCCGGCTGGCGCCGTCAACTTCTCGAAGGTGTCACACGCCAGGCTGACTGTCGACATGACTGCTGTTAGTGGCGAGCACACGTTGGATGTGTATGCTGTGTACTACAACTGGCTGCAGATTAAGGATGGCCGCGCGCTCACGAGCTTCGCGTAATTAATCTAACTCACTAGGCGTGTATGGATGACCAAATCCTTCAGCTACTAACCACGCTCGGCGAGGCCACGGGTATTACTGGCCTAGTCGCAGCGACGATAGCTCTGCTACTTAAAATGATAAGGAAGAATGGCTGCACCTGCAGCGTTTTCAGTTGCTCCGGATCACAGCTCTTCCTCCTTGATTGTGAGAAGGGCGCCCCGGGCAAGCGTCACAAAATAGAGGGGTCAACTGAGGACTCCTCCAGTGTCTGATACTTTCTAAAAATAGGTAAAGTGCTCAATGAGCTACGTAATAGCAATAGACGTGGGCGTCAAGAACCTGGGCGTCTGCATTTTTGATTTTAGATCTGCAAAGATAGTAGAGTGGTCGAATGTCGACCTAGTTGCGCGCGGGCCGTATGTGCCACAGCACAACGTCTCCTACGTGCGCACCTTCATTCAACGCTTCAAACCGTATTTCGACGACATGTTCGCACTCGTTGTGGAGAAACAGATGCGGATGAACATGCGCATCATAGAGAGCGTACTGGAGGCCCTCTTCTTCGAGCAGTGCATCCGAGTCAGCCCGAGGTCGGTCAAGGTTCACTACGATATTAGCACGAAGAACTACACCAGTAACAAGCGCAAGGCGGTGGAGTGGGCTACACAGTTTGTCTCTAATAACTCCTGCACCTTCGAACCCAGCCTCGTAGACAAGTTCCTAGCTGCGAAGAAGCAGGACGACTACTCTGATGCACTGCTGTTGCTCATGTACTACCTAGATACATATTCCAATCAGCTTACTACGGCCGTGCCAGACTTTGTGCATGTCCTCCTTTAAGGGTGATCAGCGCTACCGCTCTCACGTCGATGATGCTCCATATGACTCGCCTAGCAGCGAAGAGCATGAGGAGGAGTTGGTCAAACCTCCAGTCAAGTATTTCCACACATTCGTGGAAGAGTGGTACGAGGAGATAGAGAGGATGTATACTGCCTACATGGATACCGGCAGGGAGGTGTTTGGGGGGGCGTTCTTCCAACTTGGCACCATCGCAGATTTCGCGGCTCACATCTGGCAGTTTACACAGCCGGGTGAGTTGCGCACTCTTTCTAGACGCCCAGGTAAGAGTACCAATGAGCCCTTGGATCGTTGGACTTGGAGCAGCAGCACTCTACCTATTCAATAAGAATACGCAACTTGTGGGCCGCCTTGAGCATGCAGTTGACCAGTATTATGATGCCGCAGCTCCGGCCACCGACGGTGTGACCTCAGCCGAAATTAGGGCGACACGCGCGGTGCCAGACGCTTACCACACTTACGGGGACATGAACGCGGCGGCTCCGAAAGAGCGCCAGCTCGAGCTGGAGGCGAGGCGCGCGCAGGCAGCAGAGGAAGTCGAGCAATTTAATTCTCCGAATTGCGCTTTGCCGAAGATTGAGGGCGTGGTGATGCAGTTTGATCGCCGCGGGATTTAGCTAGACGCTGCTTGTGTGCCTCACGGTTGCGCTCGCGCCGAGTGTCGTACGACTCCTTATTCTTAGCCTCATATTGCTGTGCCTGCATGTAGAGGCGACGAGCGTGCTCCTGGGCTGCATAAGCTTCTCGACTTGCGCGAAATCCAGGCACGTACTTGTCCTGCATGTGCAAATACCAGCTATCAAGGTCCCTGCCCAGCGAATCGGTCACCTGTGTCGTCAGTTGATTAATAATGTGTTGCGACATACACAGTCTGACATTGGAAGATTTTTCTAGACCTCTGCTAATATGACCGTAAGCTTGACTAGCATTCCTGTCGTGGGCCAGTATTTTGATTGTGGCAGCATGTATAAGTCAATGGCAGCTGGTGCGCTTATGGCCGCTACTAACACTGACCTTGCTTTCGCGCCACTTGCTGGCCCTTATACCCACTTTGCACTCGCGGGCGTCGCTATGGACTCGTTTTGCAAAGGTCGGTACACCCCCGACTTCGACCGACAGCTAGCATACAACGCGGCTGCCGGCATTGCGGGTGGTCTTGCGATGCGAATCCTGCTGCCCAGGGGTCTATTTACCATGCCCATTATGGGCACGCCGGTGTAATGTCTAGGAAACTTCCACTTACAATGGTTGTTTTACCAAAATATGAGCCACGCCAGCGCCAACTGACCGCGCATTGCCAGTGGTGCTGTCAGATTCAAGCCAGGAAGGCCATGTTCAAGCTCGTCGATGGGCCGATCGAGTACTGGTTCTGCAGCAGTGATCATGCAGAGCTCTGGCTGGAGTTCAGACACAAAGCACTCACGTACCATCTGTGTCGCATGCTTCCGCAGGAGCGAGCAGCTGAGCTTGGAGGTCAAAGCATGGAGGAAAGAATTTCTGCGCTGTATCCTGACCTATGCGATCGCAGCCAATTGTGAGTGCACTGCTTGCTTTCGCACTCTACACGACCGTCAAATGTCCGTGTGCTAAGACACTTAGCTGCCACTTGCCCGAGTTCTACGGGTCAGTGGGTGCAGCCGCTGTGTTGGTTTTTCTAGAAAACAGGTAAAATAATGCCTAAAGCTAAAAAGAAGAAGTAATATTCTCATCCAAGTCTACAATGATCGTCTACCTCCTCGTGCCGGTCGCTACAACGCTGACACTGGCCATCCTCAGCCGCACGTGTATGCCGGTCAAACTGAGCATGAAACTCAAGTTAGGGCACAATATTCTGGATATAGAGTGATGCTGCTCACTCTCTTGCTACTGTGTTGGGTGCATAGGCATGGCTTCATGGAACTCGGGCAGCGACCCTTTCGAGGTGGGGGGGTGCGCGATGTGCCGTGGGCTCAGGGGGCACGCGATACTGAGGAAGCTCCTGTACTACGACCTCGACAAGGAGTACAGGAGGGCGATGAGAGAGACGAAGCGCCTTGGGTTTATGTACAGGGAGGCGTGCTGGTACAACTTTGAGGTGCACGCACGAGCTTGGAATCACCCCTGGCACGAGACGCACGAGAACACCTTACTATGTATGCACTCCCACAAGTACGAGCAACGACGTAGAGGCGAGGCTGCCACGCTCGGTCTGTACTTCTATGGCAGACAGAAGCACGCGCCACCCTTACCCCCTGAGATTATCGGCGTGGAATTGCGCGCAGCACGCGATTACGAGCAGCTTCTAGAGGAGGAGCGCTTTGCGCCATATGACTGGGCGCCAGGGGGGCGGAAATACGAGCAACACATGCGCGAGTGTACAGGCGCAAAGATTCTAAGGCACTGACACAAACATGGATTGGATTGACTCTTCCAATGTGATCTCATGGGAAGGTAGACCTAAACGACAGCGCCGCGCGCCAGCGACATACTGGGAGGAATACGTGGAAACAGACGAGTGGTACCATAAGGAGTTGTTGGGCGATGTGCCGCCAGACGAAATAGAAGCAGCGTGCTTCGATTCTGACATCGACGACGACGCTGCGAGTGGCAGCTTACCCGACAGCGAAACAGAGGACGCAGCTTATTCTGAAGCAAGTGAGAGCGATGCCTCAGAAACAGAATCGGTCAGCAGCGCAGCCTCAGAAGGGAGTGCCCCAGAGCTCGTCATCACCTTCGACACCGAGGACGAGGACGACGACAGCGTCCTCGAGTCGTCCGATGAAGGGGAGCCAGGAGGCGAAGGATCGGATGAGGAGAGTGAGGGAGGCGCAGTACCGCAAACAGGGGCTGATTTAATCTGAAATGTGTCATAGAATGCTAACCCGACTCCAGCGTGGCGCGCTCTTCTGGGGCGTATGTATCCCGCTCAGGTCGTACCTGAGTAGCAAGGGCGATGACCCACTCCTGCGACTCTTCGCGGCCGTCATAGGGAGCAGGTGGCTGCTAGGTTACGAGAACGGCAACGAGGGTGTATTTGGCGGTAAGACGTGGTGGAAGGAGGAGAGGCCGCTGCACGGCGCACTCTGGATGACCTACGCAGTCACGGGCGACTCGCGATTTCTCAGAGCTGACACCGCGTTTGGTGCAGCTAACTGGATCTTTTCTAATATTATACGTGTAGAATGAGCGTGGTGATCAACAGTTCTGCTCTCGTAGCGTCAGTTGCCGCGCTGTTTACCCTGTCGCAGTATTTCTTACATCAGCACCGATACTCAGCAGCGCAGCGAGAGCGCAATGATGCAGCCGAGAAGGAAACCAAGCGCTTGTGGGCTACAGTTTTTCCAGGCATGTAGTAGAAATGTCCCTCTCGGTGCCCGGACAGCTATCAAGTAAGGAGCGCCGACACTTAAAGCAATTGCAGGAGGTGAAAATAGTCACTGAAGTCGTTATACAAGCTGACGATGTTGTCTTTGAGGACGGCACGACAGTAGAGAGCGCTACGTCAATTGACGCACCAGTCACGACCAGCACAGCTAGCAACACGTACCAATATATCATCACTGACCGAGGTATTACCGATGCAGTGGAGCGCGTCTCATCTGAACATATCAGTGTGAATAAGAATCGCACCGATAGTGTCAATGAGTCGGGAGATGGGCAGGTGATCACGTATGGAACTGATGGGCTGCCGAGTAGCGATCTATCGTGGTGTCTGATGGCTATTAAAGGCGCGCCTACCAGCCTAACACTCCCAGATCAGAGCACCGGTTCGTTTCCATATGCGAACGCAGCTACTCCCATCACCGACGAGTCGGCCTTCCTCACAACGAACACGGCCATTGAGGTTCGCAAGGCGGGAGTCTACGAGATAGAGGCTAATAACTTGTGGCAGCTAGACACTACCACACCGACTAGCACCTATACTGCCAACACTGCGCCTGATAATAGAGTAACTTTCGATGGCAGTAGCACAGAGGGACTTGGTTACTACGACGTGTCGGGCGAGTTGACAGCTGGCAGTGCCCCGTACGCCTCTGGAAGCACTGGGTTCACCTTTATGGCGTGGGTATATAGAACGACATCAGCTACTGGGCAATATGACCGAATTGTCGACTTCAATAACGGAACTGGTACTGGTGGTTCTGGTATACTGTACGCGGCCAGTCCTGTCGTGTATTGGTGGGATTATCCGGCCAGTGGTAACAGTGGGACTTACACTGCTGCTCCCCCCTACAACCACCTTAGTAACAACACGTGGGTGCACGTCTGCATTACCCACACAAGCGCAGGCGTCTTGACAGACTACCGCGATGGTGCTTCAGTAGGCTCAATCGGCGCTACATATCAGAGCGCCACCGGCTATACTAACAAATGGCTGGGCAAGTCCGGGTTTACTGGCCAGCCAAACTTTACAGGACAGATGGCTGACGTAATTATGCTTAATTCTGCACTTACAACTACTGAGCTTAGCGCCTACCTTAGCACTAACACTCTACCAACAGCAGCAGAGATCATCATGAGATACCCTACTCCTGCAGCAACTGCTCCTGCTTCTGGACCTGCTGAGATCGCCACTCAGGTATGCGTGAAGCGAAGCATCCCAGCAGGAGGACCAACGAGCACTACTACAGTCAGGGACATCCTATCCGAGCCGTGGATGAAAGTACAGCAGGTCAATCCAGGCACTGTAGAGTGGCACCAGGGAGACGACAACCTACAGGGCACTCAGCTGTACAACACCAGCGATGGCTGGGCTATCCCGTATGACACGACGCCGTTCACGCATTTCCTCTTCGCGCACCTTGATACCGACGGCGAGTCCCCGCGCAGCAGCGGCCCGTTTGTCGTCATGACAAAGGATGAAGCACGAAGCCTTGCTGGTGGTAGCAATGGTGTAGAGACTGTGGATGTGTTATACGCATGTCTGAATGACACTACACAAGTGCTTGCAAATGTGGTGCTTACTATGCTAGCAGATACATCCAGTTCAGCAGTTGATGACTACTTTCCCTTTATCAGCGCAGAGAGCATTGTACCCGGCCAGGTGACATACAATAATAACATTGTCTTTGGAGAAAACGCTTGGGGCTCGCAGACGGATAGCAGCGATGTAGAGGCTGTGCACGCCGAGAGAGGCGCTGCCGTGTGGATTGTAAACAACCCGAACTTCAACAGATACGCGTCAGTTGGGCCGACGTCCACGTGCTTGCTGCAAGAAGACTTCCCGCTGGGCTCAACTCGTGTGAGCGCTTTGACACAATGCGCTCCCGGAGACAAGATCGGCGTGAGAGCTGTTGGCCTTGCGCTAGAGACAGCGGCTGGGCCGGCTGTCACTGGGCCAGCCGGCAGGTGTAGCTTGCGTATATCTCGCGTCTCCGACCACTTCAGCGGTCATCTAAGCTACTACAGCGACACGCCCTTTCCCACCATATTGAACTCTAAGTTCGAGGACGTTACCCATTGGCCGAATTCGTGGCCGATACTAGACGTACACAACTGGACGAGAACTACTGACGCTAACGGAAATGTCCTTGACTATATCGTTAGGTACACGAATATCACCCAGGCTAATTCTAGCGCTACCCCTTACGCCAGCGATTTGATCGGCTTGCGGGGGGCAAATGTTGGCTTGAGTCAGACCATCAGTGTTAAGATAGGTCACACATATGAGGTGGACATAAAGACTGCTAAGAGTCTTAATTTTAATGGTACATTGGATCTGACTGTGACTGGTGGCACGATATCTGAGAGCGCAGAAATAACCTACAGCGACGGAGATATAAGGAATGTTGTTAGCGCACTCACATTCACACCCGACACTACTAGTGTCACACTTAGCTTGAGAACAGTAAATGGAGAGACAATACTTGACGAGGTTGTCGTCCGGAACACCACGGTTTGCGTTGCCCCATTGCAAGTGTACAAGGGCCTACCAGAGGGCGTGCCGCTGGCGAACTATACTGACACGCCGCTGATCGACGTACAGTGCATGCCTACAAGTGAAGCAGGTCAAGCTATCACCGACGCCTCGTACCCCACGTATATCAGCGGGGCGCGCGACTACTATGTAAAGGCTGAGCACGAGGGGTACACGCCGGATGTGCGGGTAAGCCTGGTAATGGTGAATAATCCCGGCGAGACCTACACTGGGGATAAGACGACCATTGTGCTCAGCGACACGTCGACTAGCCCACCAACGCTACTTAGTAACGCCTCTGATTACTATGAGGTACTGTCTGGCAACCTCTGGGACGGTCTCGTGCGCTTCAAGTGTGGGCCTGGCTTGAACGCGCACAGTATCCTGCCTGGTATATCAACTGGCGTAGGGTCGCTGACGGAGACGGGTACTATCCCCTCAAATAGATTGACCTTCGACGGCACTAACCACTTTGACGTATCGGGTGAGCTGACAGGTGCCCCATATGGAGCCGGAAGCACTGGCTTTACGTTTATGGCGTGGGTATATAGAACGACATCAACTAATGGGAGTTATGACAGAATTGTCGACTTTAATAATGGAGATGGAAGTACCAATACTGGTATACTGTACTCGGCCAGTCCTGTCAATTACTGGTGGAGTAATAATAGTAATCACCGTTATTTGGGTGCCAGCGGTTACACCAACCTTCCTAACGACACGTGGGTGCACGTCTGCATTACTCACACAGACACAGACGTCTTGACAGAGTACCGCGATGGTAGTGCAGTAGGCTCACAGTCCGGCGCTACATATCCAGACACAACAGACCTCGCCTATACAAACCCTAGCTATCAAAATTACTGGCTGGGCAAGTCCGGGTTTACTGGTCAGCCAAACTTCGAAGGACAACTGGCCGACGTAATCATGCTGAACACTGCGTTGACTGCAAGTGAGTTAAACGACTACATCAGCGGTGGATTCGTTTTGCCAGCAACGCCGATTATGAGATACCCCGCGTTTGGTGATGTAGGCCGCCCCGATGCGTGGCTAGAGCTGTATTTTAGCTAAATAACCCCTTAACTGAGTGCACTATTTTTACGCCAGCTTGTACTAAAAATGACAGAGCCATCTTCCGCCACGTCAGCCGCTTCGCACACTCGTCGCACACCTGCCGCTGTTCGTGCTGCTGCGGTTCAGCAGGGTCAGTATGGGCGGCCCCCATAAGTGACTAAACCCTAGAAAGAAACTACACGATGCGCTTCAACGCCAGCATACTTCTACCCGCGGGAGCGTGCGCCTCGTAGGCCCCAACACCAGCCGTGTAGATCGCTACCTGTACACCAACAGAGTCCCCAGCGGCGAGTTGCAGCCGCACTTGCTGGTCGCCAGACTGCCCAGCCCTGCGCGTAACATGTGAGGCAGGCCTCGAGATATACACGGGCCCAACCCCCGTCGCGTTGACCCGTGCTTGGAACGCCAACGCAACCGCTTTCGACTCATATGCGGCCAACCACGCCTGATAGTACAGCGTGCCCATGGCGTTGTAGCCATCTCGATTAAAGTGGATGCCATCAAAAAAAGCATCCAAGTTCTTCAGGCCATCGACGTATGTAATACTTGAATCGTTAGCAGCTATGCTTGCTAGTTCTGAGTTGAATGCAGCTGCATTAGGCTGCGCTGATGTCTCAAGAATTGCACCTATGATAACTGGCGTGTCCGCGGTCATCGCACTGATGTCATTCCTTGCGTGCTGCAGCATAGTAGTAAAGCGAGTAGCATAATTATTTATGTCATAAGAGTTTCCATCATCTGCCTCGCCCTGGTGCCACAAGAAGCCGGCCAACTCGATGTTAGGGTACGCGTTGAAGAAGGCGTTTGCCTTATCTACCATCTGCTGATACAAGCCAGGCGTCTGAACACCGTTCACAGTGATAGTGTCGCCTTTGTTCCAGTAGTTGTTTGCAAAGCCAGACCCGCCATAAGCACACGGTATGAATATCACGTCTGAGTACCCATGCTCGTGAGAGAACTGCATGTCAAAGCCAATTGCATTGGAATACCGCGAATCGGGGTGGTGCAGGGGGAGTGTGGCATCAATAAGGCCGGTGGATTGCCAGTCGACCCAAGAAGTCCCATTGTAGTATTGTCCGTAGCTCCACTGTTTAGTGCCGCTGAAATGTGCATCGCCCGCTACACCCTGTTGTAACCACCCTCGCGCATTACTCTGCCCAGCAACGATGAACGCGATGGGCTTTGTAGTCTGGTGGTAAATGTTGAAATGCAGTTCGTAGGTGCCACGTTGATCAGCTACGAGCGCAGTTTCCTCGGCGTTTAAGACATTCTGGCCGCTTACTAGCTCCCAACCACCGCCGTTTGCGCCGAAGAGAGTCCAGGCCTCGTCGGGTAGGCCGTCTGCCGCAGTAAAGCTAGCTTTGGGGCCGGCAAAGTTAGCAGTAGCCTTGTTCGTGAGCGTGCAAATGTGCTCTCGTCTACGTTGCAGGTCAAGCACCTCACTCAACCTAGTGTTTCTGTCCTTCCAATAGGGCCTGTCAAGGTCAAAGTTAGGGTCGAAGCGCGGGATGTACTGGTCCCACACGATCGCCGAAGGAGTGGCCGGGGGTCGGTCGGCTGGCACAGTGACGCCACTGGCCGCGTCGTCTATGTACATCTTGATGCCGCGAGGAGTTCTGTCGTGCACGTATTCTGTTCGGTCAAACTGCAGTGTGAGAATATCCCCTGTGCTGTCAGCCTTAAGAAGAACAGGGACGTTAAGTGGCGGCACAAACGGACATGTCTCACTGAAGGTGCATGCGTCTGTAGTGAAGCTTATAGCATTCACGGGGAAGGAGCAACTGGAACAAATCTCCATCCCCTTCAGATGCATGTCGAAGTAATTAGAGGATGTATTCTGTGGGATGAAGAACTTTATGAGGCCGACTGGGGCAGTGTGGGTAAAAGAGGTGATCTCCGTGCCGTTTATAGTCCAGTGCAGCACATCGTCTGTGTCTCTACTGATCACAAATTCGTTCTCGGCGCCTTCTGTGATAGTAGTCTGTGATGTATAGTTGTGAGTAGAGACTATATCGCTACCCGTGGGGTCAGTAGATGTAGAAAAATCCTGGTAGATGGCATACTGACCTGTAGTGTCGTGGTCAAACACAAAGCGCTTCGTGTTACTAGCAACGTTGCGATCTGAAGCTGTGCTGGGTGCAACCCACACTTGACGCATACTGGCTGCAGGGTGTGCCGGGCTTCCTGTTGGAGAGACCAGCTTCATTGACCATTTAAACTCAAATGTGCCAGTAATATCGAGAGAAATACTAATGTCCAGCTCTGCGTTCTCGTCGACCTGCTCTCCATCCTCGTCGTCGTACCATGCATTTTCAGTGGAGAATTCATAGTACCCTGCTGCTGTTGAATGAACGTGATAGTATGCGAAATGCGAATACGGCGCACTGGTTGTCAGCGCGCCAGTTGTATCCTGCAACGATGTCATCAGCACCTCAGTAGTGTACCTGCCATGTGCAAGGTAGCCGAGGTTACCTAACGAGTCAACATCCGTGCCATTGTTTGCGACTAGTCTCCTCGCCAACAAACGCACCGGCATCCTCTAGCATGGCATGGTCGGAAGTTATGTGCAAGGCACGGGGACGTACGAGTATTGCGAGCTATGTATGTGAGCTACAACAGGAAATTAACAGAGCGTAAAGCTTCTGCTACTTCTACGCGACCTCACCACCAACACCTCGACCTCACCACCGACCATCCGCACCAGCTGCCTGATACCCCCATCCACATCTCTCAGGTAGCTGTCCTCCTTAATAAATACTCGTCTGCGCATTCTGGCCAACCGTTAGATATATTCTAGTCCACGCCTGTCAATGGACGCGGCTGCTACAAATATACAGCCCTAGCCTTGGTTTGCCCGAAAACGGCGTTTTTTCGCCGATTTGAGGTATGCCGGATTATTCGCCGGATCCAGCCCCCCATCTCCTGTGTGTGCGCCCCGATCCGGCGAAAAATCCGGCGTCGCCAAAAAGAAATTTTTAAGGTATCCCCGTGCTCGTAATTGCGTCCTGAACACGTCCCCAGTGTTCGTTTTCTACAAAACCTCTTATTTCGGATTTTGGATTTCTTTTTTTCCTACTGGGTCGTTCTCTGACCAAACCAAGGTTGGGGCTGGGTAGAGGAGTGTAAATAAATACTAAGTATGCCCTTGGATTTGGGTACTTGGTGGGTAAGGTATTTTGGATTTCTTTTTTTTCTATCTATCCAGTGTACATGCTGCCATCCGCCATGTACAGGCTGAGGGGTAACCATATTAGTATGATACTGCGATGGCTGCGACGAACAAGGCGGCGCATGAGACTGCATAGGCGGCTGACCCACTCTGAGTGGGAAACGTCGCTACGAAGATCACGTTACGTCGCCAATTGGGTCGGGTCGGTGTTTATATGGGACGATCGCTATGAATATGGGACGAACATGGAAAGAACCCTAAATGGCCTACGCTCGCCTACTCTAGAATAGGTCGACTCGGCCGGCCGCCCTGTCCCGCCCTTGTCCCGCCCTTGTCCCGCCCTTGTCCCAGTGTCGTGTCCCGCCCTTGTCCCGCCCTTGTCCCGCCCGGGTCGGGTCGGGCCGGGGTGTGACCTAGGGTTAGGGTTAGGGTCAGGGTCGGGTTAGGGTTACGGGCAGCCGACTCGGCCGGCCGACCCGCGGGTCTGACCCGACCGACCGACCAGCCAGTGGACGCGCCCCGGGGGGGGGCACGGCCGTGTCCTGGACGCGTCCTATAATAGAAATTATTGGAGACCCTCGAGATCACACCTTGGGCCAGCTCTCCTCCAAAGGGGGTAGCCTCAGTAGCACGAGAAGGCCTTCAAT
>Ga0255759_10002593_pt1 | contig 16071 bp, 14 predicted proteins | sample 101ome_20_FD_179959 | JGI IMG/M metagenome (GOLD analysis project Ga0255759, IMG submission 179959) | Coastal salt marsh microbial communities from the Groves Creek Marsh, Skidaway Island, Georgia - 101404AT metaG (version 2) | ecosystem: Environmental > Aquatic > Marine > Intertidal zone >...
TATTGCAGGTATAGTCAATATCATCATAATTTTGAACATCATTAAATAAAAACACGGGCTCAATAGGGGGTAATGTAGCACATTTTTCTTTTAACTTAACAATCTCATTACAGGCATCATCATATAAGGTTTCTAAAACATTTTGAGACAGACTTTCATCTAAAAACACTACCCGAACAATAGTTAATTTATGATAAAGCGTATCAAAAACAAGTAATGTTTTAGGAATCATAAATGAAGCATACGGCGTTTTAAGAGAGCGTTGCTTAGGAGGCGTAACAGCATCAAGATGATGCAAACACTCATAACTTAAATTACCAATAATTCCCGAATAAAACTCTGGGCTTTCATCAGGATACTTAATCACAGCTAATTCTGTTTCTAATGCATCATACACCGTACCAGAAAACGTTTCTTTTAAATCTCCCTTAATAACATCATAAGAATTTTCATAACATAATAATGATTTATGAGGATCCAGTGCCAAATAAGAATATCGGCCATAGCGTTGATGGGTGGATACCCCTTCTAAAAAAACAAACGAATCTTCTTGTTTAAATTGATTAAATACAGCAAGAGGAGTATGTGCATCAAAAACGAGTTCTTCACAAATGGGAATCGTATTATATGATTGAGCAAGAGATAAAAAATGATCTTTTGTTAAATTCAATAAAAACTCCTAAAAAATAACATTGCTTAATTTAGTATAATACTAGTGTAACATTGCAAGATTTTAGCTTCCAGTTAAATACAAAAAAAAAATTGAAACCCTATAAAAACTAACCTAAACTAATACATATGATTAAATTAGGTATTGATAGCTTTGCATCAACAAATAGAGAGTTTGAAGAAAGCGAAGCAAAAACAGACAGTCAGATCATGAGCGAGTTAATCGATCATATAATTTTAGCTGATGAAGTCGGATTAGATCGGTTTGGTATTGGCGAGCATCACCGAGCTGAATTTTTAGATTCATCACCAGCACTTATTTTGGCTGCTGCAGCACGAGAAACAAAAAGCATTACCTTATCCAGTGCCGTAACAGTCTTAAGTACCGCAGATCCAGTAAGAATTTTTCAACAGTATGCGACGTTAGATATAATTTCTAACGGTAGAGCTGAGGTTGTTGTAGGGCGCGGATCATTTTCTGAGGCTTTTCCATTATTTGGCGTTAGCTTTAACGACTATGATGCTATTTTTGAAGAAAAACTAGAATTATTATTAGCAATAAATTCAACACAACCTATAACTTGGTCTGGAAATTATCGCCCAACATTAGAAAATCAATATATATATCCCAGACCTGTACAAAATAAACTACCTATCTGGCGAGGAGTAGGGGGGAGCCCTGAATCATTTATTCGTGCAGGAACCCTAGGCATCCCCTTAATGATAGCTATTATTGGTGGGCAAACACATCGATTTCGCCCCTATATTGATTTATATAAAGAAGCTGGAAAAAAAGCAGGTCATCCACCAGAAAACCTTAAGGTAGGAATTCACGCCCTTGGCTATGTCGCTGAAGATGCTCAGCAAGCAAGAGAAGACTTTTTTCCGGGCTACCAAAAAATATTTACAAAAATTGGAAAAGAAAGAGGCTGGGGAGCAACAACACGAGCTCATTTTGATAGCATGGTTACTGAAAAGGGTGCTCTTTTAGTTGGTTCTCCAGAAGAAGTTGCTCATAAAATACAAGTACATAGTGAGTCTCTTGGAGGTATAGATTGTTTAAATTTTCAGCTCAATGTTGCTGCATTAGCTCATAATAAATGTCTGGAAGCTATTAAATTAATAGGCAAAAAAGTAAAACCTTTACTATCACAATCTAAGTAATAAATAAAAACCCTGAATTTTTTTTTAAAAACAGTCGATAACAAAAGAAAAAAGGATTTAAAATGAAAAAAATACTTATTCTTAGCTTTACGTTGATGTTATTAATTAGCCAAGCTTATGGATTTAATAATAAAAAAGAAGGATTTATTTTAGGCGTTGGTGGAGGTTATCATCATACAGGAATAAATCAAGAAAATATAAGCAATAAAAATTTCAAAGGGTTTGCAAGTTCCATAAGAGCTGGCGTTGGGATTACTGACAAAGTCCTAGCTTATTATATTAGAGAAGCAAGTTGGTTTAGAGTAGAAAATTTAACTCAAAGTAAAGATATATATATATCAGGAATAAGCGGAATAGGAGTTAGTTATTATATCCAAAACAATAAATTTAATTACCCCATCTATATCATAGGGGCCCTGGGATTAAGTGACTTAGCAAATGTAAGTGTAATAAGCTCGATACCAGATACAGGATTTGGATACCTTGTTGGGTTAGGTTATGAAATTAAAAATCATGTATCTATTGAAGCAAAAATGATGTCAACGGATATTGATGTAGAATTTACATTTAACGACATTAAAACTAAATCTTTTAACATAACATTAAACTATCTCTGGTACTAAAATAGTAATGTGCGATCATACCTTATGATCGCACAACATTAAATAAATATAATAAATAGTTATAAAATCAACTTAAAAATAAAATTTAAAAACAAAAAAACTAAGCAGTAACTATCTTAGCACGTTTTTTCTGAATAGAATCACTAGTCATATAATCATCAAACGATGTTTTTTGATCGATCATACCAACAGGAGAAACTTCAATCACACGATTACACACCGTATCTAATAACTCAAAATCATTTGAAACAATAATCATAATTTCTGGATATGCTTGAAATGCTTTATTTAAAGAGGAAATTGATTCTAAATCTAAATGATCTGTAGGTTCATCAAACAGTAATACATTGGCTTTGGCTAACATTAATTTAGAAAACATTGCTCGTGCTTTTTCTCCTCCAGATAAAACGCCAACTTTTTTAAAAACATCATCACCAGAAAACAACATTCTGCCCAATAAACCACGTAATTCTTGATTATCAACCGTCTCAGCAAACTGAGCTAACCATTCCAATAAAGGTGAATTATTTGTAAATAAATGGGCATGATCTTTAGGAAAATATTCTTTTTCAATAGTTTCTCCCCAAGTAATAGAGCCCGTATCTGGTGTGATTTTTCCAGCTAAAACATCTAACAATGCTGATTTTGAAAGAGAATTTTCACCAACAACAGCTACTTTGTCATGATGATCTAATGTAAAAGAAACATCGGTTAATAACTGCACTCCTTGATCCGAATAAGATACATTTTCAACAGTTAAAATTTTCCCACCACAGGGGCGCCCAACAGAAAAGTTTATATAAGGATAACGACGCGATGTTTCAGGAATAGCTTCTGGACGTAATTTTTCGATTAATTTTTTTCGTGATGTTGCTTGCTTAGATTTTGAGGCATTTGCACTAAATCTACGAACAAAATCTTCTAGTTCCTTTACTTTTTCTTCACGTTGTTTAAAATCTTCTTTTTTCTGCTTCATTGCCAATTGGCTAGCTTGTTCCCAAAAACTATAATTTCCAACATATACTTCCAGCTTTTTAAAATCTAAGTTAGCAATATGTGTACAAACTTTATTCAAAAAATGACGATCATGTGAAATAACAATAGCACATTTTTTAAACTCTAATAAAAAATTTTCAAGCCATAACACACTTTGGTAATCCAGTTGGTTGGTAGGTTCATCTAACAATAAGATATCTGGGTCTCCATAAATTGCTTGTGCAAGTAAAACACGAATTTTTTGTCCAGCTTCTAACTTATCCATAGTTACTTCATGCAACGATACAGGAATTCCTAATTCACTCAACATTTTTTCAGCTTCTGCTTCTAAATTATATCCATCCATTTCTGCAAAAATATTTTCTAATTCACCAACACGAACACCATCATCTTCAGTCATTTCATCTTTTTCATAAATGGCCTTACGTTCGGCATACACTTTATATAGTTCTGGATGTCCCATAATAACTGTATCAATAACAGCAAACTCATCATAAGCAAATTGATCCTGCTTTAAAACAGATAAACGCAACGACGAATCAATAACAACATTACCGCTAGATTGAGTAATTTCAGAACTTAAAATCTTTAATAGGGAAGACTTTCCGGCACCGTTTGCCCCAATCAACCCATAGCAGTTACCAGGTAAAAACTTTGCATTAACATGTTCAAACAAAACATTGCCAGAAAAAGCGAGTGTTAAATCATCAAGTATAATCATCGCCTAAGTATAATGCGAATACCTAGAAAACTTCAATACAAACAAAATTAAGAAGAAATTATTTTAAAAATTTTGACAAACTATTAGAAAGAGATTGTGTTTTAGAAGATTTACTTGGTAACAAAGTTTTAAATAAATCTGTCATAGCATGTTTATTTGAAAGCAGTGTCGAAGTAATTTTACTTGCTTTTGCAAAATTTGAAATATGTGTTTCTGAAGGATCAGCATTTTTTTTATTTTGCATTGGTCACATCCTTTTTTATTCATATATATGAACGACATATTACAGATAAAACATGTATCGAAAAAACTAAATATATCTTAAAAACAAAATTTGATTGCTATTTAATGAAGACAAAATTTGACAACAAAACTAAGAACATCGATAATTTAAGTCATGAAACGACGACGTACAGAAACAATTTCTATTAACAATATCAAAATGGGAGAAAAGCATCCTATAGTAATACAGTCTATGACAAGTACCCCTACAGCAGATATTCAAGCAACGATTAAGCAAATAAAAGAATTAGAAGATGCAGGTTCTGAACTTGTTCGTCTTACAGTAAACGACTTTGAAGCAATGGAAGCTATTCCAGAAATTGCAGAAACACTGCGTCAGGATGGCTACAAGGCACCTTTAATTGGAGATTTTCATTACAATGGTCATGTTTTACTATCAAAATATCCAGAATCAGCACGTTATTTGGATAAATATCGTATTAACCCTGGAAATGTTGGAAAAAAAGATAAACACGACAGCAATTTTTCTCAAATGATAGAGATTGCATTAAAAAATGATAAACCAGTAAGAATTGGCGTTAATGGAGGGTCTTTAGATCAAGAACTTCTTACTGAACTAATGACTCAGAATGCCAAGCTATCTCATCCAGCTACAGCGCAAGAAGTCTTTGCTGAAGCAATGATTCAAAGTGCATTAAGAAGTGCTGACTTTGCAATGTCTATGGGAATGCCTAAAAACAAACTTGTACTTAGTGTAAAAATGTCTGATGTTCAGCATATGGTTGATGTGTATCAAAAATTAGCATCACGCTGTGATTATGCCCTGCACTTAGGTCTAACAGAAGCCGGTAGTAGTATGAAAGGCGTTGCTGCCTCATCGGCAGCCTTAGCTATTTTATTGCAACAAGGAATAGGAGATACAATTCGAATTTCATTAACTCCAGAACCAGGAAAAAGTCGCGCAGAAGAAGTTAATGCCTGTAAATTATTATTACAATCTATGGGATTACGTTATTTTATGCCAATGGTTACTAGTTGCCCGGGTTGTGGCCGAACCAATTCTGATAAATTTATTTATTTAGCTCAAGATGTAACACAGTATATTGAAGAAAATATGCCTGTCTGGAAAAAACAGTATCCTGGTGTAGAAACATTAACCATTGCCGTTATGGGCTGTGTTGTTAATGGCCCAGGAGAAAGTAAACAAGCGGATATTGGAATCAGTTTACCAGGAAGCTCCGAAGCCCCCAGTATCCCCGTCTATCAAGATGGAGACTTACTCACTGTATTAAAAGGCGATCAAATTAAAGATCAATTTATTGAAATTTTAAATACATATATTAAAAAGCGTTTTAGTATTGTTTAGTTTTCTAAAGTTTTTTTAGATACTTAATCTACTCTAGTCAAATTTTTTCCTGATGTTTTCTTCCACTCGCTTTGCTTTACACTAATAAAAAATTTTATATATTTAAAGTAATTAATATGTATTTAAAAAAGATAAATATTCAATAATTGAATGATCCCTTGGGTCTGGTTGCGAAATATCCAAGGTAGGGTGGCTTTCATCCCAATCTAAGGTTTCTGCATTAATTCGAATACCCCAATGTATAAAAGGGTAGGGAGGAAGCAGAGGCACTGGATCCTTTTTTAAATATACACGATAATGATTATCTTGTGATATCAACTCCACTGTAACTGCAGGAGATGCAAAGGTATATATTGTAACCTCGTGTCCTTTATTTTGAAACCATAGCCCCAATAATTGAGCAATTGCACCTCCCATAGAATGTCCTGTAAAGACAATGTTTTTAGGGAGTACATAATTTGCAAGTAAATCATTCTTAATAATTAACGCAGCATTCCAAAATCCTCTATGAACTGAAAGTGATAATTCTGTATCATACTCCGGAATTGCCTCTAAATCAGTCAAAACATTTCTTGCATTATCTGTACCACGAATAATTACAATAGACGATCCATTATTTTCAACAACATCATAGGCATATTCATTATCTGATAATTGTTTTCCATCATCTTAGATCCGTTTACAATAACCCGCCATCTCTTTTAAATTAGCTACAGAAACTGGCAAAGTATCTTTTGTTGCGTCTGTTACATCATCATATAAATAACTGGTATCTGAAACACATGCAGTCACAAACATCATCATGCTAACAAGTAATAGTCGTATAATTAAGATTCTAAAAGTCATTATATTTCTCATTAAAAACACATTAAAAATCATAAATAAAAAAAAATTTCAAAGAATAATAAATTAAAGATGATAGTGTTAATAAATATAAAAAATAAACTTAAAAAACTAAAATGTACCTAACCCTGTAAATTCTTGAAAACGATATAACAATGTCTTGGGTAGACTATGTGAATGATACTTAGAATAATCTGTAGTAAACACTCCTCCCTGGTTTTGCCATAACCGATTAAAATAGGTTGTTACCTCAGTTGCAAACAGCGTATCATGGCCTGTAATCACTTTAACATTGGATTCTAAGTTATAATTTTTAATATTCCGACGAGTTAAATTAGCCGATCCCCCAAAGACAGTCGTAGTATTAAACGTACGAATAATAATTAATTTACTATGAAATTGCTCTCCTTGTGTATTATACCAACGAATATCTATACGATTTTTAGACTTTCTAATTAATTCTGAAGCAACAGGACGGTTAGGAACGCCACCTTTTTGTCGGCCAAAGGCATCTTTATTAGGATCTAAAATTAACCGAATTGCAACGCCTCGTTTACTAGCACGCAACAAAGACCGAATCACCGCACGACTTGAAAGATAAAACATAGCAATATCAATTGAATCCCCTTTAATGGTTGAATTAATAGACTGAATTAAATGATCTTGAATTTTCTTTTCTGTAAGCAGTTGTATACCTACATCACCCATACTTGGCTCATAGATTAAAGACACAGGCTCCCAATCAAAATCAGATAACTCTAATACAGCTGTTTCAGATTTTACAAGATCTGCTAAAATTGGCCCCTGAAATGAAAACGCAATATTTGAGTGCAAGCTACTTAACCCATGAGGATTTGCTGAACCAATAATTCCTATTTTATCCGTAACCAACACTTTTCGATGATTTGCTTTAAAATTGAATAGTTCTAGATACGAGCGTAACGTTACCTCTTGTGCTTCTGGATCTGAAACATTCGTAAGCCAGCCATTTCCAGAGGTTCCAAACCACTGAAATAAAGAGCGCCAAAGCGTAGCATACAATACATTTGAATCTCGTAATTTCTTTAAATCTGTTATAACAACATCAACATCTGCTTCTTTTAATCGCTCCAAATGAGGTGCTTCAACGGCACCATAAGATGTATTAAATGGATCCGTAATTACAACAATAGTTACTTCAGGATTTACTTGTTTCTTTTTAATTAAAGCATCAACAATTCTAGTTGCAATAGGAATATAACCCTCTGGCATTGTAATGGAATCATAAAATAAAAACATATCTAATAAAATAAAATTATCGGCAGAATTAATTGCATCTAAACAGGTATCAAAAATCTGTTGATTCGATGCTTTTTTTTGTTGATCTTGATAGGTAAGATCATAATAAAAAGAAACATTAGGTACAGAATATACAGGACTTTCGTAATTAAGGCCTTGAGGATTTGGTTTTAATAATAAAAAACTAAATATCAGTGAAAAAATTATTGGAACTGTCATGACAACGATTATAGCATAAGTAGCATAAATTTTTTCAAAACGTTCGTTTTTGCCGTCCCAAATCAATTATTCGCTGTTTATATGCCAAAAAAACCTGCAGTTTAAGTTGATAACTTATATTTTCCTCTTTAGCTAATAGTCGCGCTAATGTCTGTACTCTGTAAGCATCTAAAAAAGGTAAGGCTGATAATTGATCATGATGACCAGCATATTTAGTTAAACCACAGTCCTGATTAAATCCAATAGGATAATCCCTAGCAATTTGGCACCATAAATCATAGTCTTCACAGGCCTCAAAATCAGTATTAAACCCACCATAAGCATCAAATAAGGATCGTTTCATCAAAACACCAGAAGGGCTAATCTTACAACGTGCCAATGATTCATCAAAAAGCCACCCTTCTTTCTTTTGGTGATACGCTTTTTTTTCTTTTAACTTACCCTCATAAATCCAAGTCTCATCACATTGTATAATCTCAAATAAAGAGTGATGATGATAATAATGTAGTTGTTTTTCTAATTTTGTAGGTTCCCAACAATCATCCGAATCTAAAAAAGCAATCCATGATGATTTTGAGTTTAAAACACCTAAATTTCGAGCAAAAGACACCCCCTGATTTTTTTGGTTTTTTACAACAACAATATTAGTGTCAAACGTTTTCAAAACATCTAACGTCGTATCTGTCGATCCATCATCCACCACAATACACTCACACGGCACCGTTTGATCTAGAACAGATGTTACAGAACGTTGAATAAAATCAGCACGGTTATATGTTGGAATAATTACAGAAATAGGCTCGTTAATCGAAGCTCCCAATGCTTGCACTAAAGGACTAAAAAACTGCTCAAACGCACGACGTAGCTCAGGCCATTGCATTGAAATAGCCTTTAATGAGGCCGTATCATTAAAATCTGTTATATATTTTACACTAGAAAAAGCAATAGCATGTAAGTTAAATAACTGTGCTTGCCAATAGGCTTCCATATCAACACAATCTGAGGGGCTAACATCACCTATAAATTCAACAGTACCCAAACTTACCAAGGGTAATTGCTTTGAATTAGTAACACAATGAGGCACACGATCAACACAAGCAAGCGGAGAATAACTATGAGCATCCACAGAACCCACAATCACTAGCTGGCCAATAGTTAAAGATGCCCTTTGAGATCCAGCAGATCCTAAATTAATAACGTGATACGGATGTAAGTGCTCGCAAACCCAAGTTGAGGCACGTTGGCTATTTTTTTTACCTACACCTGTAATAATTGTTAACACAGATATATTAGAATCTTCAAACACTCGATAATCATGAGCAAACAGTGCCTTCAATGAAACACAAGCAACATTATTAGACAGCATAAGACATTCAGGAACTTCTTGCTTAAGTGCAACAAGAAATACAAGCTTAATAGACTTCATAACAAACGTATTAAAATGACATCTAGGACACTTTCATAGCATTCCAATAAGAAAGAATCATTTTATCAGATTTATGATTATTAGCATTTCTTCGGTATTGAAAAATATACGGTAATTTTTTAAAAGCCTTAACTAAAGCTTTAAGATCCTTAATCTGAAACGTTATTATTTTAATAAAAACAGTAATAAAATGGCTCACTAAAAAATCCCAATCAGAAATATTTTTCCACATAAAATAATAATGATTAGCTAAATGAATTTCTTGAATTTTTTCTTTAGAAAAAAGCATCTTAAATGTAGAAGAATGCCCATGAAAAAGCTCTGCTTCATTAGTATATAAAATACAAAACCCTAATTTCCAAGCACGATATGAAAGATCTAAATCATCCCCATAGGATGGGGTATAAAAATGCTTATCAAAGGAACCAATATCTAGAAAACGCTGCTTATGATAAAAAACACCGCCTCCACATCCCCATAAAATTGGTTTACACCCATGAATCAATTCTATTGAATGTGTTAATACATTTTCAGATAATTCTGAAGAAAACCACCCCCCTTTAAAAAAACCATAATTAGGAGATTCATTCATAGTCGAACCATCATCATGTTTTCTCATAATTTTTGGTGCACAAGCAAAAACATCATCATGTTGAAATAAATTAAGAATATAATCAACATCAAGCTTTTTAAGTAACATATCATTATTTAGTAATAAAATAATATCGTGCTTAGCATAATGAATTCCATCATTACAATTCTGAGGTAAACCTACATTTTTTTTATGACTAACTACAGTTAAATCCGGATAAATTAAGGTTGCATAAGTTATGCTATCATCCGAACTTGCATCATCGGCTAAAATAATATCTGTAAGACCTAAATTTAATAAGAATTCAACATTATTTTTAAAATACGTTTCAAGAATATGTTTACCATTAAAGTTTGTAATAACTACTGAAATCATAATTAAAAAAATTTTATCATAACGATTTTTTTTATACTACGAATAAAATATCTATTACAATTAAAATACTAAATTATACTTAAAAAATAGTTAAAATAAACGTTATAATTTTAATAATGAAAAAATTAACACAGTTTAAATTTTATTTAAAAAAATTCGCAAATAAAACAAACTACACAGCAAACGAACTACCGCAAGAACACGATCGTTTGATATTAGGATTAACCAACTGAAAGCCCGAAGCTAAGAGAGATTCATGATAATCTACCTGAGAACCTACAACAAACAAATAGCTTAATTTTTCAACAATAACGGTAGCTCCATGTTTGATAAAAATTTTATCGCCTTTTTCCTTTGCTTCTGCCACACTTCCTAACTCCATAGTATATGAGTTACCAGAACAACCATCTTTTACAACAGAAACCCTCAATCCATATTCTGAAGGATCCTTTTTTTCAGACTTACAAAAAAATACAATTCGTTCGGCTGCACGTTCAGATATTTCTACACCAGAAATAGATTTTAACTGCGCCTTTTCTTCCTCAGAAGAGGGAACAAATACCTTTTGAACATTACCACAATCACTCATTAATCATCACCTAAGTATAATTATACCCTATATCATACCCGGTTTAATCCTATTTAGGCAATCGTCACCTCAGAACATGAGTACACATTCTGAATAGCATTTAATAATTGAATACCTTCTTGCAAAGGCTTTTGAAATGCTTTTCGTCCGGAAATTAACCCCATACCCCCGGCACGCTTATTAATTACAGCTGTTGCAACAGCATCTTGCAAATCATTATTTCCTGATGCTCCACCAGAGTTAATTAATCCCGCACGTCCCATATAGCAATTGGCTATTTGATAACGTGTTAAATCAATTGGATGATCTGTACTTAATTCAGAATATACATTTGGATGTGTTTTACCAAATTTCAAGGCATTAAAACCACCATTGGTTTCAGGTAATTTTTGCTTAATAATATCAGCCTGAATAGTAACTCCCAAATGATTTGCCTGACCTGTAAGATCTGCAGCGGTATGATAATCATCATCACTGGTTTTAAAACTACTATTACGTAAATAACACCATAAAATGGTTACCATACCTTTTTCATGAGCATACTCAAACAAAGAACTTACTTCTTGAATTTGCTGTTCTGATTCTGGCGAACCAAAATAAATTGTAGCTCCAACGCCAACAGCACCCATATCATAGGCTTGATCAATAGAAGCAAATGAAATTTGATTATACGTATTTGGATACGATAAAAATTCATTATGATTAAATTTTAAAATAAAAGGAATTTTATGAGCATATTTTCGAGAAACAGTACCTAAAACACCTAACGTAGAGGCAACAGCGTTACAACCACCCTCTATAGCTAATCTTACAATATTTTCAGGATCAAAATAATCTGGGTTTGGTGCAAAAGATGCTCCAGCAGAATGCTCTATCCCTTGGTCTACCGGCAAAATAGATAGATAACCAGAACCTGCCAAACGACCCGAATTAAATAAACGTTGTAAATTACTTAAAACTCTTGCATTTCTATCTGATGGCATAAAAATCCTATCTACAAAATCAGGGCCTGGCAAATGTAGTTTTGATCTAGAAATAGTTCTAGATTCATGAGCTAATAAATATTCTGATTGATCCGCTAAAATGGATTGAATTTCAGAAAATTCGGTTGTTTGAAGTGTTTGATTTGATTCTTGATTACCCACAGTGAACTCCTTTGCGCTTCTATCAAAGCGAATCTAACAAATTAATTGAGTAACATTATTATAACGGAGACAAATTAATAAATAAACAGACGAAAACAAACCATTAATATAGTTTAAACCCAAAATATAAAGGGAAAATGGTTTAAGTGTTTAAAAGAAAATGGCTATTAAAAATCAAAAGATTTTGGAAAAAATTAAAAAAGACAAATTACCAAAAGCACCTATTTAACAGTCTGTTTAATTTAAATACACCTGAAGGAAAATGTTGTAATCACATCTTAAATACAATCATACTACTTAGTTTGATCATTTTAATTTTAGAATCATTGATTACATCTCAACGAAGTAACTGGCTAAACATATTAGAGTGGTGGATTACAGTTACATTTACACTAGAATATATCTTACGAATAATTGCAATGAGAAAAAAGAAAACATATACCATTAGTTTTTTTGGATTCATTGATTTAATTACGCTTATTCCAACCTATCTTTTATTTTTAGCTCCCTTAATTATTAGCGGTTCAATGATTAAATTTTTAAAAATTTTACGAATTTTCAAACTGGTTCGATATTATGAAATGGCATTATTTCAACAAATTAAAAAATTTTAAAAGAAACAATAACATTACCGAAATACGAGACCATTGCAGTAGCAAAAGTTGGCGCATTGCTTACTACATGTTTTGGTATAGTGATTGGTATAGTAATAAGAAAAAAATGCTCCGATCAAAGTAGAACTAATGAAGAAAGACACGCTGTAGAAAATCAAGTTAATGCAGATCTGGTTTACTCAAGTACGCCACCAGAAACGCCACCAGACACGTCACCAAGAAGGCCCCCATTAAACGTTTAATAAAAAAATCATAAAATTACACCACTAGTTGCCTTCACCTGTAGTTACGCTATAATATAGCAAGTCTACACGCAAGGAGCGACACATGATTAAATCATCAAACCCAGCTTTAAATGCATCTATTTTTAATAACGAACGATCCATGGCTGGATCTGAAACCATGACAATTCAAGGCACAGTAAACAAAACTGCTATCTTATTGTTAATTTTAGTTATTGCTGCGTCTTTTACCTGGAATCGCTTCTTTTTAGGCTATAACGTAAGTGTATTTATGATGATGGGTGGGATTTTTGGTCTGATAACTGCACTTATAACACTTTTTAAAAAACAAATTGCTCATATTACAGCTCCTGCGTATGTTGTATTTCAGGGATTATTTATTGGTGGCTTATCTGCAACATTTGAAGCTATGTATCCTGGCATTGTAATTCAAGCCGTAGGGCTAACATTTTCGACATTATTTTGCTTATTAGGTGCCTATAAATCTGGCATGATAAAAGTTACTGAGAATTTCAAACTAGGTGTCGCTGCAGCTACGGGAGGACTATGCTTATTTTACTTTGCAACGTTTATCCTTGGTTTATTCGGTGTCCCGATGACATTCTTTCATGGTAATGGCCTGATGAGTATCGGGTTAAGTTTGGTAGTTGTAGGCATTGCTGCTTTAAATCTTGTAATGGACTTTGACTTTATCGAGCAAGGAGCAGATCAAGGCGCCCCAAAATATATGGAATGGTATTCAGCTTTCGGTTTAATGGTAACTTTAATTTGGCTATATATAGAAATTTTACGTCTATTAGCAAAATTACAGTCTCGACGTGATTAATATCAACTAACTTACACTTAAATATTAAATAATTTAATGCAAATCATGTCGTTCTTGATTTGCATTAAATGCTAACCAAACAAGATTCTTTAAAAGCTAATTAAAACACCTAATTTACATGACATTCGCCTCCTAAATTTTATTTTTTAAGCAATACCAAATAGATTTAAAAAATAGTAAAAGTTTATAAAAAAACTATTAAAAATGTTTATTTTAAGAAAAAAAAACATATAACTATATAATAAACAGTCAGGGGGGGCTAAAATGAGTGCGGTATCAAATAGGGGTAATCAGCCATTCAGAAGATATCTTAATGAAGGCCAAAGATTAAACTCAAGCTCACCACAAAAAACAGAATCTCGCCCAATTACAAAAGATGAGAAAGAAAACTTAACCGATTTTTTTAAAGTACATAAAGTAGCAACAACAATAAATTCAGGTATATCAGAATGGGTTAGTTATACTGATAGCGATAAAGAAGCAAACCTCGTTGCAATACGTCTTTTTGAACAAGATCTACTTCAGATTAATAAATCTGATAATTTAAAACTAAACCCATATAAAATACATAAATATATTAAATACTTAACACTCTGCAAAACATCATTTTTTACAAAAACATCTCTACATGAGTATAAAGAACAGTTATTATCAGATCAAAAAACACAAATAGAAACTATCAATGCTGATCTAAGTTTTTCAGGTAATTCTGGCCATTCTCAGGGTTTTACGGAATCATATAATGAAATTTACGAACTATTAGGTCGATCAAGAGAGCTTAAATCAGCAATTACTCAAAAATTAAATTCAACCGAAGAATCATTACGAAACGCCTCTTATGATAGGCCCCATGAAATTGATAAACTTCTAAATCTAAGTATCTTAGATGTATCAAATGAAAAAATTAGCATATACAAGGATGAAGGCAACGAAGCATTTACTATAAAAGAGGCATTAAAAAAAATAAAAGAAAATGATTCAAAAATTGTTAGCCTAATAAAAAAACAAAAAAACGAAACAGATAAAAAAAACAGGCAAGGCTATGATGAAGCAAAAAAATTATTATCTGATAATAAAAAAAGGATTAATACTGAAATTGATAAATTATTAGGCAAACCCAATATACCCCCAGATATTAAAGAAATACTTACTGAAATTAGCGAGGAACTAAATCCAAAACCAAAGCCAAAAAATATCCAATCCCAACAAAATCCATGGAGTTTTTTTGATATATTCACAAAACAAGAAGAACCAACTCCAACACCGCCTACTAAAAGATACTCCGATGGATTTAATTCTGCAGTAAATATTAAAAATACTTTAGATAAATTAGATGATTTAATTTGTCAAAGCAAAATTCCCAAACAAAACGAATCTGCTGTAAATAGTTATACAAAACATATTCTATCACTCATTGATGAATTAGAAAAAAAAATAGATTCACCTAAAACCTCAAGCAAAGCATCAAAAGACAGCACATCTTGCTCAACACCATCCACTCCCCATAATTCAAGCATACCATCAATCGCATCGCTTAATCCCCAGAGTTCACCATCATCTCAGATCCAGACCACCGCTTCATCCAAGAAGTTACCGAACTCATCACCGCCACAAACCCCAAGAAAGATAAATTTTTTTGGTATAATAACAATATATTATTAAATACATCACCAAAACCTCAAGCTAATAAATCATTATCTACAAAAAATCCCCCCTCAGAACCAAGAACTAAAAATAACACTTCAGAAAACAAAAAACCTTTTAAAAATTTATTCCAAACAACAGAAGATGTATTAAATGCACTAAACCCTCTAACACTCCTTGGAAATCTTTCTCAAGAAAAACCCACTCAAAATAATCCTAGACAAAACTTAGGCTCACTTTCTCAAAAAAGAAATAATAGTAACCTAAGACCTCAAACACCATCCAAACCTGCAAAACCTTCAAGTGTGTTCCCAAGAAAAAAAAATAAATAGAGGCTAATTTACCCCTTAAAAAATTACTTCTGTAAAATACAAAACTAAATTCTTTTAAATGCCTGTAGTAGAGCCGTAGGAAATTTCATAGGTTTCCAAGTTGTTTCATCAATACAAGCAAGTTTTACAATACTTGAACAACATAACTCTTGGCCTCGAACGAC
>Ga0255759_10002596_pt1 | contig 16063 bp, 18 predicted proteins | sample 101ome_20_FD_179959 | JGI IMG/M metagenome (GOLD analysis project Ga0255759, IMG submission 179959) | Coastal salt marsh microbial communities from the Groves Creek Marsh, Skidaway Island, Georgia - 101404AT metaG (version 2) | ecosystem: Environmental > Aquatic > Marine > Intertidal zone >...
ACCTTTTATTTTATTGGAGCATCAGCTAACGGCTCATTTTTAAACTGGTCAGTAGTTGGATGTGTTCTATTAGTAGTTTTATTTGTTAATAGTGCTATATTCAGTGAGGGAATAAGCTCAAGGAAATATCCTGACTATAAGAAGTATCAAGAAAACGTACCTATGTTTTTAGGCTTCTTCAATAAAAACTGGAAATAATTTATTTAAAAGTCATACCATTCGACTTCTATTCCTGCTTCTTTGAACATTTGCATACTTCTTTTTGAAGATTCATTCCATTTCTTAGATTTTGCACCAGCCCCTTTCTTAGCATAAATCTTTATAATACCTGCATTTATTATTCCTCTAGCACAGTCTGCACAGGGAATGTCACATGTTAAATATATCGTACACCCTTTCGTTGATACTCCAATTCTTGCAGCATTATAGATAGCATTTCTTTCAGCATGTTCAAACCAAAAATATTTTTCAGGTTTTTCTTGACGATCCTCCTTTTCATCATCTATTCCTCTTGGGAATGAATTATATCCGGTAGATACAATCTCTTTATCTTTCCCAACTATTACAGCTCCAATCTGAGTGTTTTTATCTTTTGACTTTTTCTTTACCTCCTCAGCTATATTAAAAAAATACCTTTTCCATTCCATATTTATATATACTTACTAATTAACTTTTTCGTAGCCTCAACACCTTCGTGTGGGTTAAGGTAATTTCCTTTACTTCCAAACATATTCATTACAGCCCCTTCATATTCAATAGTAATAAACCCTTTATATGACGAACTTGAAATTATATCCATCATCTTTGAGTAATCAGTGAATTTCTCTTCGCCTCGAGAATTAAATTCATGAGACTTTGCGCTAATACCTTTTGCGTATGGTAAAAGTTTTTCAACTCCAACATATTTGTCATATTGATTTTCACAATCACTTTCTATATCTCCTAAGTTTAAATCCCCACGCTTTATACAGAAATTATATGAACCAAAATCAGGGAGAGTTCCAATATATTTACTGTTTATATTTCTCATAAGTTCAACAAGCCAATTAGCATCTCCTGTTATTCCTCCGTGGTTTTCAACAACTATACTTATTTCCTGACTTTTACTGTATTCAATTAATTTTAATATACTTTCAGATGAATTTTCTAAAATTATTTTTGTATCAGGTTCTTCCGATCTTAGATTGACTCTAATGGAGTGACAGCCTATATTAGATGCAGTATCTATCCAGTTCTTATGAAAATCAATTGCCTCATCTCTTTCAATTTTTATAGTTGAAGCTAGGCTCGGACCATTTGCCATTGTCTTTAAGTCAATATTGTCAACTAGAATTATCAGGTTTTTAACATCTTGATTTGCTGTTCTATTATTTAGATCTTTGATAAAATTTTTATCTTTTTCTTTTCCCATAAATGCTATCGACCAGTATTCTGCTGCACTTATATTATACTTATTTCTTATTAGTTCTGGATAATCTAATATGTTAAGTTGATTTTGAAATATAAGAGGGGCAAAGGAATAGATTTGAAGTGCTAACTCTAATTTATTTTTTTTAAAAATATTACCATAAACATCACTATTTAAAAATGGCATTGATGTTAAAGCAAGTGAATTGAATAAAAATTTTCTTCTTGAGTTAATTTCCATTTTTATTTTAATATCATTTTTAATTAATTTACGTAAAATTATTAAGTATGAAAAGAAAAGCACATGTTGTATGGAGAGGTGACGGAGAGAACGGATCTGGTGAGCTAACCACTGGTAGTGGAGCATTAAAAAATCTTCCTTATGATTTTAAGATGAGATTTAAAAATGATGATGGAAAACTAGGAACCAATCCTGAAGAATTAATAGCTGCAGCTCATGCAGGATGCTTTAATATGAAATTAAGTTTTGTGCTTAATGAGAATGGCTTTTCACCTGATCATCTCGAGACGGAATCTGAATTAACTTTTGTTGATGGAGTGGTTGAGTCAATAGAACTGACTCTTAAAGCCAAGGTATCAGATATAAGTAATGAGAAATTTTTAGAGTGTGCGAAAGAAGCAAAAGAAAATTGTCCTATATCAGGTTTGTTAAACTGTGAAATTTCATTAAATTCGTCACTTATATAGATAATGAAGAGATTTTACTCAATTTTATTTCTCACAGTTTTTACAGTTTATCTTGTTGCAGAATCATCCTCTTATCATTACCATAGTGAAGTGGTAGACAGTGGCATTGTTGAAGAATCACCCAAAGAAGGTGAATGTATTTCGTGTTTAATTTCTTCTAACCATTCTTCTGATATTATATATAATCAGTTTGTAAAAAATTATTCATCATTATATAAAGAAAGTTTAGTCTATTTTATTAATAGTGTTTATCGTAAATTATCAACTCTAAATTTATCTAGTAGAGCTCCACCGGTAACATTATAATTCCCTAAAATTAGAGACATTATTTGTCTCACATCATCCGACTTAGATAATAAGTCACATTTTAATCTATTAATAACTTTTAAATTTAAAACAATGAAAAAAAATATATTTAAACTAAATATCCTTTTATATTCTCTGTTGTCTTTAGTTATTTTCACTTCATGTGAAGATGACGATATAGCACCAGAAGAAGAAGAAGAAGAGGAAGTCATAACTGACGTTAAGCTTATTTTTACCTCAAGTGCTGGAGTTAAAGTTGAAGCAAGAGCTCAAGATCCTGATGGAGAAGGAGTTCAGGAGTTAGTAGTTCTTGATGCCATTAACTTATCCTCAGGAGAAACCTACACTCTCACATTTGATATAATGAACAATTTAGAATCTCCTGGTGAAGATATTGGAGAAGAAATTGCTGAGGAAGATGAAGAGCATCAAATATTTTTTGCATGGACTGAGGGGGCATTTACCAATCCTTCAGGGAATGGAAATATAGATAATGCTTCTGATCCAGTTAATTATAATGATACTGATGGTAATGGAAATTCGGTAGGTCTAAACACTACATGGACTACTGGGGATCCTACTACTGCAGCTTCTTTTACAGTTAGATTACAACACCAGCCAGATGTAAAAACTAGTACATCTGGAGCTAATGATGGTGATACAGATTTTGAGTTACAATTTGTATTGAACATCCAATAATTACAATTAGGGTAGAGACTAAACATTTATCATTATCCCCTTAATTGGGGACATTGATATTTTTATATATTTTATTAATTAGAATATTAATTCACTTATCTTAAAAATAGGTTAGTGAAATAATATCGCTATAATTATATCATAATATGAATAAAAATATTGGAGCTAAGGATACCAATTGCTGTTGTACTTGTATTAAGCCACATGAAAATAACTTAAAAGTTATGTTATGCTGTCTTTTTTTAATGTTTTGTATTTTTCAAAATAATATTTATTCGCAGGTAAATTGTTCCTATAATTTGTCAGGAAAAGTAATAGATAAAGAAAGTAATGAATCTCTACCTGGTGTTTTAATTAAAGTAATTAACTCTCAAAAATTTTTTACTTCGGATGAAAATGGAAATTTTACTCTTAATAATTTATGTTCAGAAAATGTTAAAGTTCTTGTGTCAAGTTTAGGTTATACTGACTCAACTTTTACTCTTTCTCCAAATAACAGTAATATATATTTATCTAGAGATAATATAGAATTGAATTCAGTTTTAATATTTCAAGAAAAAGAGAAAGATGAGGGAACAAAGACAATGTCTCAACAATCTCTTAACCTAGATGAAAGAGGATCAAATAGGACATTTTCTCTAGCTAGTATAGCTAGTGAAATTGATGGAGTATCTTTTATCTCATCTGGTTCAAATGTTGAGTTACCTGTAATTCATGGGTTATATGGAAATAGAATATTAGTTCTAAATAATTACTTAAAACACGGCTTTCAGAATTGGGGAAAAGAACATGCTCCTGAAATAAATATGTTTTCAGTCTCTAACTTAAGAGTAATTAAAGGTGCTTCAGGTGTTCGGTTTGGTCCTGAAGGACTTGGAGGAGCAGTTATTGTTGAAGCTGATCCAATGAAATTAGGTCAGCCTTTCTATCTAAAATTAAATTCTGGGTATGAGACTAATGGCAAAGGAATAAACTTAGGATTTAATTTGGGTCAAGGTCATAAGAATTTAGGTTATACTATTGGTTATCATAACATAAAGATTGGCGATAGAAATACACCAGAGTACATGTTAACTAACTCTGGGAAAGAAGAAGAAGCTGTTAATTTAGGTATTCATTACCATCTTAAAAGCTTTGATATAAAACTTTACTATAACTATGTTGATTTGAACAATGGATTACTGAGAGCATCAATATTTGATAGCGGTAATGCTATCTCAAGAGCTTTTAGTTCAGATATTCCACTGATAATTAAACCGTTTTCTTATAATATCAATGAACCAAATCAATTAGTTACTCACCATTTAGCTAAAGCAAATATAAACTGGTGGTATAGTGAAGACGAAAAGATTTCACTGACTTTTGGTGCTCAAAAAAATGAGAGAAGAGAATACGATGTGCGTAGAAATTCACACAAACCAATTATTAATTTAGAGCTATTTTCATATGATTATTTATTGGAATGGCACCACTCAATTTCAGATAATTTTAGTGGAATATTTGGTCTTCATTACTTTAGTCAGAACAATGATAATATTTATGGCACTGGTACAACTCCTTTTATACCAAATTACAATTCAAATAGATTAAGTTTTTATATGGTTGAGGGATATGAGACTTCAAATAATTTATTTGAATTTGGAATAAGGTATGATATAGAAAATTATAATGTTAGGGGAAGAGAAACGAATCAAGATATTTTCCGTGATGAAAATGATTTTTCGAATCTGACATTCTCTTTTGGATTTGAGAGAAAAATTTCAAACAAATTGTCATTTAGATCTAATGTTGGTTCGGCATGGAGGACACCCAACATGGCAGAGCTTTACTCTTATGGTTCTCACGGTTTTAAAACCTCTTTTGGTTTATTGAGACATTATTTTACTGAAGATGGAAGAATAAAAACTGATGAAGTATTAAAGATGGATGGTGATCATTTTACTTCAGAGAAATCTCTGAAACTAGTCAATGAAATAAATTTCGTAAATCAAAAAAGCAATCTAAAAATTACATTTCATTCAAATTATATATCAAACTTTATTTTTGATAGACCTATTGGATTATTTGGAACAATTAGAGGTCCCATGCCTTATTTTGTTTTCGATCAGACAGAAGTTTTATTTTTGGGGTCTGATATAACATATAGTAGAGATATATCTAAAAACGTAATGTCAGCTTTAACATTTAGTTATTTATTTACTGAAAATCTTAATGAGGGAGGAAATCTAATTGATCAACCACCTATAAGGATAAATAATACTTTTGATTGGACTACTAATAATTTCTGGAAAATAAATTTTTCTGAAATTTCCATAACACCGAGTTATACTTTTAATCAATTTAGGGCACCTATAACAATTACACCTGATGAATTGATAAATGATTTTGTAACTATTGATCCTCAATCAGATATTTTTGATTTTAAAGCTGCTCCTGAAGGATATTTTCTTTTAGATTTTTTATGGAAATTTAAGATAAGGGAATTAGATGCTTCATTTTTAATTGAAAATGTATTAAATAAGAAATACAGAAATTATCTTAATAAGATGAGATATTTCGCGGATGAACCTGGTAGAAATTTTATTATTAATTTATCTTATACCTTCAAAAAAAGAAATTAATATTGAATTGAATATTTATGTTTGCCAGGTGTCTTATATTTTTCTTATTATTATCTAATATATCCTTTTCGCAAGTACAGATAAGTGGATATATTCAAGAAAAAGGTTCCGGAGAAAGATTACCTTATTCAAATATTTATTTAGATGCTTTGCAGTTAGGCGCAAGTGCTAATGAAAATGGTTTTTTTTCATTTAAAGGTGAAGTAACCTCTGGTATGATTTTAAAAGCAAGTTATGTAGGCTACCAAACTAAATCCATTGAATTAACTGAAGACTTGATTAATAGCCAATTAGTTATTGATCTTACACCTTTAACATCTACCTTAAATGAAGTTGTTATATCAACTGAATCCAGTAAGTTTTTACAGTCAAGTTCTGAGATAAGTGCACATAGGATATCAGTACAACAACTAAGTTTGATGCCTTCTATTGGAGAAGTTGATATCTTTAGATCTCTACAGTTACTCCCTGGGGTTAGCGCTACTCAAGAAAGTAGTTCAGGTTTATACATTAGAGGTGGTCAACCTCAAGAAAACCTTGTCCTTCTAGATGGTATCAAGGTATATAATGTTGATCATTTTTTTGGCTTCTTTAGTGCGTTTAATGCAAATGCAATTAAGAGTGTAGATCTATATAAAGGTGCATTTCCTTCAAAATATGGTGGAAGACTATCGAGTGTTATTGATCTTACAGGCAAGGTTGGAAGTTTTAACGAGATAAAAGGAAACTTAAATGTAAATTTGCTAAGTGCCTCTGGCTCAGTTGAAATTCCTTTCTTAAAGAAGTTTAGTTTTTTTGCTGCTGGAAGAAGATCATTTACCGATATACTTCAATCATCTTTTTTTGATAAGATATACAAGCAATTTGATCCTGATGATGACATAGAAAATTTAGATCCATGGATTCCTAAATTTAATTTCTATGATTTTAATGGTAAGCTATCTTATAAACCTACTAGTGACGACCTTATAACTTTCAGTTTTTATAGGGGAGAAGATAATCTAAAAGAATCAAGTGACACTCGAAGATATCAATATCCAAACTTTGGCGATATTGATAAAATAGAAATTCTTGGTGATTTAGATAGAATATCTGAGTGGGGAAATAGAGGTTACTCATTTAAGTGGTCACGTCAGTGGAACAGCAGGTTTTATAATACCCTAAATATTTCTTATTCTGAGTATTATAATTACCAAGATGACTCATATTTTGTAGAGGCTAGAATTCCAGATTTAGATTCTACAATATTTGACCTTAATATAATTCTAGATCAAGATAATACTGTTCAAGATTTTACAGCTAGGTATGATGCAGAGATTTTATCCGGGAAAAATAACAAATTCGAGTTAGGGTTTGAACTAACAAAATCTGATGTTGATTATCTTTTTGTCAGAGATGACACTCTTACCATACTAAACACAAAACAAAATTCAGATTTATACTCAGGATATCTTTCATATGATTTGAACTCTGTGAAAAATCTAAATTTAAAAATTGGTATTAGGGGTAATAGATACGAGCTAACTGATAAAAATTATTTTTCACCTAGATTTCAGGCAGATTATTCTTTCCTAAAAAATCTAAAAATTAAAGTTGGCTATGGTCATCACTTCCAATTTGTTAAACAGATTATTGGTGAGAATGTAACTTCTAGATCTAGAGATTTCTGGTTACTCTCTGATGATGTAGATGTTAATGTTGGAGAATCTATTCATTATATTGGTGGTTTAGCATACGAAAATGATAAATGGTTATTTGATACAGAGTTTTTTTATAAGGAAATATCAAATCTTACTGAGTTCTCACTAAGATTTCAAAGTGCTGGTTTAAATAATTTATTTTTCAATGGTAATGGTATAGCTAAAGGGTTTGAGACTTTAATTCAAAAAAAGATAAATAGCTATACAGGATGGATATCATATACATTTACAGATGCTGAGAATACGTACCCATTATTAAATGATGGTGTAAGTTTTCCTGCTCCTCAAATTCAAAGAAATGAAATTAAAATTTTTAATAATTACGAAACTAATGGCTGGAATTTTTCTGCCTCCTTTATCTACGGATCCGGCCAGACATTTACAGAACCATCATATAAGTATAATATATCTCTATTAGATGAATCAAGTTTGACGTTCATTGGGGTAGGGCCTAAGAATGGATCTCTTCTTCCAGATTATCATAGACTTGACGTATCGGTTCATCACGTGTTTAACATTAATAAATCAAAGGGTGATATTGGTTTATCTATATTTAATTTATACAACAGACAAAATGTGTGGTACTATGAATACCAATTTGATTATGTTCCTTACGAAAGACAGGTAAAAAAATATTTAGGAATTGTACCTAATCTATCATTTAAATTGAGTTTTTAGATATGAAAAAAATACTATTATCTCTTATTATAGTTTTATTTTCTTGTGATGTGGAGACGCCGATTGAAGATAATTTTGTGGTTGAAGCTTTTTTATTTCAGGGAGAGAAAGTTGATGATATTAAAATTAAGAAAACTCAACTCTGGAATTCTTTAGATAGTATTGATTCTTACATTTCTGATGCTGAAATTAAACTGTTTGGTGCTGGCGAGGAGTATATTCTCAGTTATAATTCTTCTGATGAAAATTATTTTTTAAATGAAAATATAGATATTGTTTCTGGAGATAAATATGGATTAGAGGTTAAGGTTGGAGATAGGATAGCTACCTCTGAAACAGTAGTTCCAACAAAACCTCTAGGATTAAGTATATCAGAAAGTAAAATTGTAGTTCCTCCATTGGTTTTATCGCCTGCATTACCTAATACATTAAGAACTTTATTTGATGAGGCAAGAACAAATGTTGCCTGGGATAATTCTTCTGGTGAGTATCACTACCTAACAATTAAGTACGTTGGGGTGACAGATGATCCAATATTTGATGATGAAATTCCTGGTCAAGTAGGTGATTTTTTCTCAAATTTTTCAATTCAATCTGAACCTACAACTGAAGGTAGCTATAATGTTATATGCATGAGTCTACAAAATTATGGAAGGTACATGGTTACACTCTATAAAATAAATCAGGATTATGTCAGTTTATTTGAGTCTGAAGTGCAAGATGGTACAGAGCTCAACGAGCCTCCCTCAAATATTATAAATGCATTTGGTATATTTACTGCCTTCGCAAGTGATACAACTTTTTTTGAAATTGTTAGAGAATAATTATTTTCTAATCCAGTATGCAACCAATATAAAAATTCCTTGAACAGGTAATCTCCATGTTGCAATTTCTTGGGTTGCTCCAATTGCCTTCTGAGCTTCTACACTCTGGAATAAATAAATATTAGCTGGAAAAACAGCTATTAGTAGAAGTATAAGACCTACAGATCCCCAGTACCTATATTTAGGAAACAATATCATTACACCAAATAAAATTTCAAATATGCCACTTATATAAACTAACTCTAGGTGGTAAGGTAAGTATGGTGGAACTATAGCCAGAAAAAAACTAGGATCGATAAAATGTTTAATACCAACTAATACATAAAATATTGATGATATAATTATTAAAATATACTTAGCTATTATAACTTTCATATCGTATATATACGAGTTATGAACAAAGTATTACTCATTTTTATTACTTTTTTTTATTTTAATGCTTATAGTCAAGACGCAACAACTATTTTAAAAAAATCAGAGGAAAAAATCAGAGGAATTAAGTCATCATATACTGAGATGGCAATTACCATTGTGAGGCCTAAGTGGAAAAAAGAAATGACAATGAAAGGTTGGTCTGTGGGTGAAGATTATTTCTCTTCAGTTGTAATAACTCCGGTCAAAGAAAAGGGGACGGTATTTCTGAAAAGAGAAAACGAAGTATGGAATTATGTTCCATCTATAGAAAGGACAATTAAACTTCCTCCTTCAATGATGATGCAGAACTGGATGGGTACGGATTTTACAAATGATGATTTAGTTCAGAGATCCTCAATCTCTGACGACTATACTAATACCATTATTGGAAATGAAGAAATTGATGGTTACGCTTGTTGGAAAATAGAACTCATACCTAATGAAGATGCTCCTGTAGTTTGGGGTAAACTTGTGATGTGGATAGATAAAACTGATTATATGCAGTTAAAAACAGAATTTTATGATGAGTATGAGGATATGGTTAGTGTTATGACATCAAATCAAATAAAAGATTTTAATGGTAAAAAATTACCTTCGATAATTGAGTACGTACCTCTTGATGAAGACGGGAATAAGACTATAATAGAAAGGTTAGTTTGGCAGTTTGATATAGATATTAATCAAAGATATTTTCTACCGAGTTACATGAAAAATTTACGATGATTTTTAAAATCGCATGGCGAAATATTTATAGAAACAAAAAAAGAAGTTTAATTACTATCACTTCTGTATTTGCTGCTCTATTTCTTATAATATTAATGCGAGCTCTCCAGTTTGGTTTCTATGATAAATTAATTGAGACGGTTGTAGAATCATACGCAGGATATGTTGAAATACATGCAGATGGTTTCTGGGATAATCAAAGTCTAGATAACTCAATGCAGGTTGATCAACAACTTTTGGATGATATTCAATCTGTAGAAGGTGTTGAAAATATTGTTCAAAGGCTTCAAACTTTTTCTTTAATTTCTGTGGGTGAAAAAACAAAAGGTGGCGTAATTAATGGTATTAACTTATCTGAAGAACAAAAAATTACAGACTGGAACAAGAAAATGGTTTCTGGATCTTTTGATCTTAGAGACAATGAAATAATCATAGCAAAGGGTATCGCGGAATTTTTCGATATTTCTGAAAATGATACTCTGATATTATATGGGCAAGGTTATAGAGGTATGATGGCAGCAGGTAAGTATCCTGTAAAAGGAGTTATTGATTTAAAAAATCCAGATTTAAATAAAATAGGTCTTTTTATGACTATGGAATCTGTTAGAAATTATGTTTCTTCAGATGAGATATCTACACATATTATTATAGGTAAAGAAAAGTATTATGATGAGGGTAAGATAGTTGAAGATTTAGGCCTTATTCTTTCTGATGACTATGAGGTAATGACTTGGAAAGAAACTTTACCAGAAATTGAGCAGACAATTACTGCGGATAGTGCTGGAGGTTTGATAATGGCTTTTATACTTTATGTAATAGTTGTATTTGGAATGTTTGGAACTGTTTTGATGATGACTGAGGAGAGAAAATATGAATTTGGGGTACTCATTTCGATAGGAATGAGTAGAATCAGATTATTTGGAATAATTCTTGTTGAAACAATTGTTTTATCAATGGCTGGTGTTGTACTTGCAGTTATGTTTACCTATCCAATTAGTATCTATTATAATATTAACCCAATTGATATGGCTATCTTAATGGGAGATGGTGCTGTACAGATGATTGAGGAAATGGGATTTTCACCCATGATTCCAATGTCAATATCGTGGGATATTCCTCTTTCTCATTCTTTAGTAATATTTATTTTTTCGTTGTTGATATCAATTTATCCCGCAATCAAAATATCTAAACTTAACCCTGTAAAATCAATGAAAGTATGAATTTATTGACTTTAATAAAGATATCTTGGAGGAATATTTGGAGGAACAAATTAAGAAGTTTAGTTGTTATTATCTCAATTGTATTTGGTTTACTTGGTGGGATAATAATAATAGCAATGAGCTATGGTCTCAATGAGGAAAGAATGAATAATGCAGTAGATACATATCTCTCGCATATTCAGATTCATAATAATTTATTTTCAGAAGATTATAATATTAAACATACGATAAACAATCTTGATGTTATAGAGAAAGCTATTAATGAGGATGATAGAGTTGTCTCTTACTCTAAAAGAATAGTTTTAAATGGCATGCTTTCAAATTCAAATGGATCCTATGGTATTCAGGTTAAGGGTATAGACCCAGATGAAGAGATAAAAGTGACAAATACATATGAAAAAATTATTGATGGTGAATATTTTAAGTCAAAGAGAGATAATACAATTTTAGTAGGTAAAAAATTAGCTGATAAATTAAATCTTAAATTGAAATCTAAGGTAGTTATTACATTTCAGGATGAAAATTATGAGTTGACGTCTCTCCTCTATAGAGTTGAAGGAATTTTTAGATCAGGAAATTCAAGATATGATGAAATAAATGTTTTTGTAAAAAATAAGAGTATCACTAAAAATTTACCTGGATTTAATGGATACCATGAAATGCCGATTCTTTTGAGTGATATTGAACTAAGAGGTGAAGTTAAAAAAGATCTAATTCCTATGAGTTCGGATAATATTGTTGAGGGTTGGGATGATATATCAAAAGAACTTGCATACGCAAACGAGATGTTAAGTGCAGTTCTATACATTTTTATGATGATTATATTGTCTGGACTATCATTTGGTGTCATAAATACTATGCTGATGGCAATACTTGAGAGAAGAAAAGAGATTGGAATGTTAATGTCTATAGGAATGAATAGGTATAAAATTTTTATGATGATTTCATTTGAGACAATATTTTTATCTTTAATAGCTCTTCCTTTCGGATTAATAACTTCTTACTTAATAGTAGAGTACTACTCAGTTGTAGGTATTGACCTTAGTGTAGTGGAAGCAGGACTTGAAAATTTTGGTGTAGGTACAAGATTATATTTTAAAGTTCCGAATGAGGAATACTTTTATGTGTCTTTAATGGTATTTGTTATTTCTATTTTTTCTTCAATATTCCCATCTATAAGAGCATTAAAAATTAATCCAGTTGAAGCAACTAAAACTATTTAAATTTGAATCATGATAGAGACTAAAAAGCTTATAAAAATTTATAATCCAGGGAAGTTTGAGGTAAAAGCTGTCAATGATGTGAGTACAGTATTTGCTGAGGGAGAATTTACTGCTGTAGTTGGACCATCAGGATCTGGGAAGACTACTTTTTTGAATTGTGTTGGTGGGCTAGATACACCTTCATCTGGAGATGTTATAATTTCAGACGAAAATATCACCCAGCTTTCTGGAACTGAAATAATTAAGTATAGGCTCAATAATATAGGTTTTGTTTTTCAAGCATATAATCTAATACCAGTTCTATCTGCTAAAGAAAATATAGAGATGATAATGCTTCTTCAAGGGGCAGATGAAAAAATTAGAAAGTCAAGAACAGATGAGTTATTAAACCAAGTTGGTCTTTACGAGATGAGAAATAGGAGGCCTTCTCAACTTTCCGGAGGTCAACAACAGAGAGTAGCAGTAGCTAGAGCTCTTGCTTCTAAACCAAAATTTATTTTAGCAGACGAACCAACTGCTAACCTTGATACCTCCTCAACTTCAAATCTATTAGATATCATGAATAAATTAAATGAAACTGAAAAAATCACATTCATTTTTTCGACACATGACCAGAGAGTCATCGATAGAGCTAGACGAGTAGTAACTTTGGAAGATGGAAAGATTGTTAATGATATTAAAAAATAAATTTTTATTTATTCTCTTACTAATTCCGCTATCATTTAACGGATTATCTCAAAATTTAAAGCCAACTTTTAGCTTAAATGGATATGTAAAGTATTTGCCAGCGTATATGGATTATAGTTTTTTTGAATCAGAAAACAATCACTTGATCCACAATAGAGTTAATATGCGAGGCTACTTTGGTAATAACTTATCTTTAGGTCTAGAAATAAGAAATAGAGTTTTTTTTGGGGATATACCAACGATTCAGACAGATGAAGGTCTTTTAGATATGTCATATAATATATTTAGAGAAGAGAAATTTGTTTTACATTCTATGATTGATAGATTTTGGTTAAAGTATCAAAAAGATAAAATAGAAATTAGTGTAGGAAGACAAAGAGTAAATTGGGGAGTTAATACAATTTGGAATAATAATGATTTATTTAATGCTTATAACTTTATTGATTTTGATTATATAGAAAGGCCAGGTTCTGATGTTATAAGATTTATATTCACTGGAGATAATCTCTCAAGCTTTGAGTTAGTTTATTTGCCAAGTGAAAGAAAAGGTTATTCTCTTGCTGGTCTTTATAAGCTAAACTCTTTTGGCTATGATTTTCAAATATTAGCTGCTAATTATTTTGAAGATATTGTAATTGGTGGTGGTTGGGCTGGTAATATTAAAAATGCTGGTTTTAAAGGTGAATTATCATATTTTGTTGATAAAGAAAATATTAAAAACTCTCTTAGTTTTTCTACTTCTGTTGACTATTCAACAAAAAATGGTTTTTATTTTCTAGGTTCTTATCTATATAATTCAAATGGCCAAAATGAATCAAATTTTCTGAGTTTAATAAATATAAATGCTAATGTTCTATCTCCAAAAAATTTAATGCCATCAAAACATTCTTATCTTCTTCAGGTATCAAAGCCTATTACTCCACCATTAAATTCATCATTAAATATATTATATGGACAAGGAATAAAACTACTATATATATCTCCGACTTTTTCCTATGACATTAATTCAAGGTTGGACGCTGGAATAATCAGTCAGTTTTTCTTTCTTGATAATTTTGGAGATTTTAAGAATTTATTGAAAGGGTACTATTTTCAATTGAAGTATAGTTTTTAAATTCCATTTTTTAATTTCCACATACTAAAGTCTTCTTCATTTATCATGTATCCCCAATGTAAAAGTGATTGTCTTACTGCGAGTGAGAATGATAAGTCGTGAATAGTAGTTTCTTTATTGAAAATCTTAGTGTATATGTAGTTTCTCCATCTTCCTTTCTCTCCACAAAAATTATTCCATCTCTGAATCTGCCTTTCATCGTCATTAGTCCTCCTACCAAGAAAGTACCTACAATACCACTGGAACCATCCTCTAGGATCCTGAGAATTAATCCAACCTTTCTCTTCCCACTCCTCTTGGGACAGACCAGATTTTATTTTAAAATAATTGATTTTTCTGTTATATTTTTTTGATCTGAATTGTGAATCTTCTAATCCTTCAAACCAATCTGGTGGAAATTCTTTATAATCAATATCAATAGATCCTTCATTATCATAAAAGTATATGCCACCAAATGAACCGAGTTGAATGACCTCTTTAGGGGTCAAATTAGGTGAGAAAGTATCCATTTAATCAATATTTTCAATTTCGGCTAAAATTTTATTTGCTTCAGCTAACTTAGCATCGCTTTCTTTCCTACTGACATTAGAAAGATCATATGACTCTTTCAGTAACTTATTGTACTTATCAATTAGTTTTTGTTTTTTTGATTTAAATAGACCAAACATATTTCCTATTACGGAGGAAAAGTGTATATGTTTAATTTATAGAATTTTTGATTCTTGGATCATCGTTACCAAAATAGACTATTTCACAATTACAATCTACAATTACATATTCATTAGAAATTTTAGATGTTTTATTATTGAAGTAAGTTAAGAAAAATGTCCAATTTTCTAATAGAATTATTCCATCTGAAGGTAAATTGCTACCTCTTTTAAATACTTCTTGAGAAATCCACTCTTCACAATTTCTAGGATGATTATAGACACATTCTTCTTCCTCTTTTTTTGAAGAACTACAACTTAATAATCCAAAAAACAGTACTATAACAATAAATGATATAGATAGATTAATGTTTGATAAAAATTTTTTATTCATAATACTAATAATTTGGGGTATTCCAAGTACATTTTTCAGGAGTAAATTTAGAAAAATAGTTTATAAAACCGATGATTGGAAAATTAATATTAAACCTTTGTTTAAAAAGGAGATTAATGCCCTCTTCTCAAATATTTACCCGGAAAATAAAGAATATCTGAGAATCAGAAAACAGTATAGGTTATATCTATTTATTTATCTGCTAATCTTTATTCTTTACTCGTGGAAATAGATACTTTATATTTTATTCAAATAGTCTGTAATTCTTATCTTGTTTCATTGGTGTTCATGACTCAGTTTATTACTTATCCCACTTTTTTGCATATTGATAAAGATAAATTCTCGGAATACCATCGAAAATATGTTAATAACATATCTTTTATTGTTGCACCTGTGATGTTAATTGAGTTGTTAACTCTTTTATTAATAGCTTATTTCTCTAAAGATTTTTTAATTATTAAAAGTCTAATTCTACTTTTAGTAATATGGTTGACGACATTTTTTATAATGATACCATCCCATAATAAAATTTCTAAAGCTTTCAATAAAAAAGAAATTAATAGGCTCATAAATTATAATTGGGTTAGAACCATTTTGTGGTCTTTTAAATTGTTATTAATCATATTTTTATATTATGAAAAATTTTAGTGATAGAGATATCGATAGAATAATTCAGATGTGTTGGGAGGATAGAACAC